>Ga0100378_1001855_pt1 | contig 21581 bp, 21 predicted proteins | sample CryGeymeta201502_FD_81535 | JGI IMG/M metagenome (GOLD analysis project Ga0100378, IMG submission 81535) | Groundwater microbial communities from Crystal Geyser aquifers in Utah, USA - Crystal Geyser metaG 2015-02 | ecosystem: Environmental > Aquatic > Deep subsurface > Groundwater | place: USA... | reverse complement strand
TGCTTTCATCACATATCAACTTCATTAATTTTTGTGTCTTTACAAGTTCTTTCTACATGTTGTACTTTCTCAGATCGTAAGTTATTTTATCAGCCTTGAGGCGGCTTGTCATGTTGAGCATGATTTTCTTCTCAATCTCAGCTTCTTCAACCTGTAGCTTTATTGAGGAAAGACTTGTATATAATTGGTTGACAGAATCTTTTCCTCCATTCTTGTCAGATTCAAAGTAGTTCTTTTGTGAAGATAGTTTATCGTGCTAAGCTTGAAGTTTGTCAACTTCTTTCTGTTTCTATTGTCTAGCTTTGCTAAGGTTGTCATATTTTTTGCGCATGGTGACCAACGTATGATGAGCTGACACCTCTTCGATGTTGTTGATTTGATCAGGCTATTTCCTCAGTTTGCTTAGATCTCTTGAAGTAGCAAAGGAAAGATCGTTATATCTGAATAAACAAGCGAGTACTTGATGCTCTTATTAATGGCTCTGAGAGCTGGAAGTTTGACACCTTCACTAGAGTTGTCATACAGACTTGTGCTTCGGTTCATATGGAGGTCCATTGTTTTTGTGAGTCGCTGGAGTCTCATTGAATGAATCATGAAGAAGGTACATTGGGTTCGGTCGACATTTCAATAAAATTAATACAATATAAATTGATCTATATTCTCACTTCCTTTTTATTTTTTCCTTCTCCTTTTGCATCGTAATCCTAACTGAGATGGGCACTGGATCAACTAGCTGACTGATTAGTTCTCGGCCAATAATATTAGGTTTCGTTAACTGTCTATTGATCAATCTTGGAGACTGAGCCTGAATCACTTCTTTTTTGATATGTTAATTACTGTTAACTCTTTCATGAAAACCGATGTGCTCCTGCATTCTTCTTTGTTCTTGGGACTCATTTCTGGGAATTTATATTATCCGGCAATTCGCTACATGGTCTTCGTATACATTTATCTTGACATATTTTTTGCAAGTCTAACATTTCCTTGTTCGAGATCCGCATTAATTTTCGTGTCTGGGAATAATTAAAAATGGAAAAGGGTTTTGGCAATGTTTACATTCAATCGGTCTTTCTGAACACTGCTCCTTATGTGCTGATAATTAAGTGACTGGAATGCTACTGTGACAGTATTCGCATGGTTGTTCGGCATGGAATTGATTCTAAATGATTGATGATTTACATGATGAGATTCTTAGTCGTTGATGTCAACCATTTTGGAGCATATTTTACATCGCCTGATATTCCTTCGACAGTAGGCTTCATGAAGATCGATTTTGAAGCTTGGAAATTTTTACTGACAATTTTAGCACACTTTTTGATCGTCCTCCTCTTCCATATATGAATTTATTATTAATAAGAATTGAGCCAACAATTTGCCTTGAAAATAGCTTAAGAGCTAAAATATATATTCATTAACACTCTCGTAGTTTTGAATATTGACGAACCTTCGTAAAAACAAATACAATCACCCCCAGTCAGATTCATTCCAATCATCTTCAGATTCATCAGAATCGAGATTCATCTTCTTCTTTTTGTTTTTCGAAGATTTTGAAATTATCCCATACTCTGATTTCTTTTCTTCCACTGGCTTTTTCTTGAAACTATCAAGAGTCATCTGTTTCGACTCCTGGTATTTAGCAACAATTTTTAATTTGCTATCCTCTCCTTGAGACTGTTCAATTTTCCGCTTTACTCTTGATAATAAATCGTTAGGCTCTTGCTCCTTCTTCTCTTTTACTTCCTTTGCCTCTTTAGAAACACCCTTTGCTTTTTTAGGATCTTTAGGAATTTTAGGAGGCCTCTTTTCCTAAGCTTTAGTTTCACCATCATATGAATCAGAATCCCAGTCGATAGCTTTCTTCTGATTAGTCTTGACTTTATCTTTATCTCCCTTTTTTTCAGCTTTTTTCCTGGCTTTTTGACCTTTTCCGTCCCTCTTGATAAGTTGTTCATTCTTCAATCTTTATTCTTATTATTCCTGCTAAACTTTGTCAAGCACTTTCAAAAATTCGAACAGATCTTCAATCCATAGTTGCTTGACAGGAGTCTTCTCCAGAATATGAAGCTAGTCTTGCTTCTCTTTGCATTGCCTTTTGATTTATTAAACCTTTTCATAGCTCAAGTTCCACAGAGGCATGCTCAGCAAGTAATTGTATTATTTGGCACCGGATGCTGTTTCTCCTTCTTATTCCTTGTTTTCTTCGTCAGCAGCTTCTTCCTTCTTTGAAGTTTGGCCTTTTGTAGATTTGACCTTAGTCAATTAACTATATTGTGTGTATCCTTTCTTTTTGAGAAGTTCGACAATTTTAGCTCTCTTAACATTTCTTAGAACGAGAGTTTATTCAACAACTTCGATGATAAATCGCTCCTTATTTTGTAATACCTACGTGTCTCTTTGCAATTTAGACATCAAATATGCCTTTCTTTTCTCATAAAAGGAAAGCCGAATATTGTAAAACTCCTCCATAATGTTTTTGACAGAAGGGTATCTGTAAAGCCTTTTGAAACTATTGAATCCAACCATATTCTTCATAGAAATACTCGTTGTCATTTTGAAAACCTTCTCCAAATGAGCTTTATTGTTTTCATAGTGATTATAAAAGTCTTCATTAAGCTCAAGTTCAAAATGAACCCTATTCTTTGTATGGTATTACCTCATGCTAACTATCTTGTTAGGACCTTAGTTCATTATTTATTCTAAAAATTATTTATAGTCTTTTGTCCATTTGCCAACAGGAAGTTCCTTGATATGAAGAATTCCTTATCTTTACTCATCAAATTGTAGCACACCTTTCATTTCGTAGTTACCATCTGGTTTTTCACTAATCTAACCGCTGAATCCCTTGAACCAAGGTTTGAGCTCCCCAAACTCTGTCTCACTTTACAGTCTTGAAATGATCATCTGTGTAATTTCTCTGGGGTCAAAGTTAGGTACGTTGGTACTCCAGCCAGATCCAATTCCTTCTGATCCATTTACTAAGCACATTGGGAGAATTGGAACATAGTATTCGGGTTAAACAATCTGACCATCGTCTTCTTGATATGTCAGCGTATGATCATCTGCTTCGGGGAAAATGCACCGAGTGATTTTATTGAGGTTAGTGAAGATGTATCTTGCACTAGCATGATCTTTTCCTCCTTGATTTCTTGAGCCGAACTGACCATTAGGCATCAGCAAATTTATGTTATTTGATCCTACAAAGCTTTGAGCCATGTTAACAATTGTCATAGTGAGCGACATTTATCCATGATGATAAGCTGAGTGTTCTGACACGTAACCAGCCAGCTGTGCAACTTTTATTTCATCTTTTAAATTTCTTTTGAAGCAGGAATAAATAATTTTCCTTTGTCCGGGTTTGAATCCATCAATAATGGAAGCTATTGATCTTTGGTTGTCTTCGTTGGAAAAATGAATGAATTCCTTATTAATGAAATCGTTGTATGAGACGGTTGTTCTATCGTAGGGAAGAACTGCGTTTGGATCATACCCTGCTAGCCATTATTTTCTCTGTTCAGCTTTTTTCTTATTGAAGACCAAATCAATAGCATCATCGTCTTACTGTCCTGAATACACAAAATAAATTCTGTTTCTTTAGAGTTACCTAAAATATTATTGAGCTTCCTTATCAGTGGATGTCCCCAATCCTTTGTAATATTTTATTTTCCATGGCTTCAAGTTTTAGATGCCTTCCGCCCATCTCTTGAAATCACTCATGGTATAGAAAGAGTAATTTTATCTTCCTTTGATGGCTTTCAGCAAAGGAGTAATAAACTGCTTCATGAATCCACGCATTTTAAACAAGCTTGGCCAGAAAAAGTGAATAAAGTTTACTACCAAACCTTTAATATGAGATCCATCAGTGTCCTGATCTGACATGATCATAATGGAGCCATACCTTAAAGATTTGGTGTCTTCATAATTTGTTCCAACTTTGAGGCCGACGATTTTCATAATATTCTGAATTTCCTCATTTTTCATTAGACTCTGGTTTGAGGCTTAGCGAACATTTAGCAATTTACCTTTAAGTGGAAAGACTCCATAAAAATCCCGACCAACAACCTAAATTCCTGCCATTGCAAGACTTTTAGCACTGTCTCCCTCGGTAAGAATCAAAGTGCATTGCTCAGAATTTCGGGTGCCTGCTTCATTGGCATCTTCTAACTTTGGTATGCCAGTTATTTTAGCTTTCTTGCCTCCACCCACAATTTTTGCTAGTTTCAACCTCTCTTTCAAGTTTGCCTCTTCTATTATAGCATCAACAACTCCTGTTCTCAAAACTTATTTGATGAATTTCTAACTAAGAATGCACTCTGATCCAAAGTTTGCTTGTTTAAGGGTCAAAGTTTATTTAGTCTGAGAGTCAAAAGCAGGGTTTTCAATCAAGCAATTCACAAAAATCCAAAGATGAGCCTTGATTTGGAAAGGTTTAACCTTTGCCAACTTTTTGTCTCTCTTTGCTATCCTTTATTGAATTTTCTCCACAATTTGATCGATAAGATAGTTCACATGTGTTCCTCCTTTACTAGTACAGATACCATTCACAAAGGAAACCTGTCTGAACTCTCCTTCTGAAATAGATGCCACCACTTGCCATCTCTCATTATCGACTTTCTAGTCTCTGATTTTGATTACTTCTTCGCTGTTAAAGTAGAGGTCAACATACTTCATGAAAGAGTTGATTTCCAATTGTTTTTCGTTGAGAAAAACTTTGACACAAGGCAAAAGGCCAGACATATCATAGACTCTCTTCCTCATCAAGGAAATAATATCATTGTCAAATTTTTCCATGCCGAATCTTTTGAACTCTGGGTAGAAGGTGACTGAAGTATAATCTTTTCCATTATACGGCTCAATTTCAGCTTAACCATGTACAGTCATATTTCTCTTCCAGACCATTCTAAATTTTTTCCTCATCCGGCCATCTCCACACTCAACGATAAACTTGTGAGAAAAGATATTGGCCAATTTAGCTCCATATCCATTTCGACCTCCAACAACTTTTTTCTAATCGTCATTGTAGTTGCTTCCTGTCAGCAAGTGTCCAAAGATGAGTTCAGGAACATAGATGTTGTGTTATTTGTGAATTTAGACTGGAATGCCTTTGCCATTATTCATGACACTAACAAACCCTTCAGAAGGATCGATCACAACTTTGAGTTGATTCATTTTTCTGTCTCTCTGATAGTTATCAGCTGCATTCACTAAGACTTAGTCAAATATTTTGTAAAGTGCAGGGACATAATATATCTCCTCGTTTGTAAATTTGAGTTTGTCTTCTCTTAAGACCCATTTCCATGATTTTTCGAGCTCAGTGCTACCAACATAAGTGTCTGGCCTGATGAGAATGTGCTATAGCTGTGATTTCTTCTGATAGATCTCTTCGATAGCCTTTTCCCGCATTTTGAATTAAATTATGTCAAATCAGTCGAGTCAAACTTATTTGAGTCATTAAATCGCCTTGCTTCTGAGAGCCAATTTACGCAAAAAAATTATGACAATTGATTATCTTTGTGATATTTTGTCCAATAAAAAAATAGATGAGGTTAAGGACAAGAGTGATTGAAGCCACGAATTGATTCTTTGTGGAAATAAAATGGGTATGCTTATATATTTATTAATGGATAGTTATTCTCAATAACTGAGAGAGAGAGTTTATCGGCACAATCGTCTGATGAAGATGATCCATAGCTACAATCGGACTGCCTAATAAACTCGAAAATTATAAAAAATCAAATCCAATACTATGATGGAGATCAACATTCGATACCTTAGATGCTAGCATAATCGACAATACAAATTTCCATTCACATAAAAAAACTCAGATGAATAGGAAGAAGTCAGCTTCGATCCTCTCTTGAATAAAAAATAAAATCTAGTGTACGACCTGAACTCTCAAAATTCTCTTCGACCTTCACGTTCTCCCTCAAAGAAGACGATTTCGCTGTAAAGCAGCAGAAGAGTTGTAAGTCTGTAGGCTGAGAGAAATGACTGGCAAAGAGAAAGACTTCTGAGGCTAGATCTTAAAGCTAAGCACCATAATATATCAAGTAAACATCTAACCCGGAAGAGTAGTTTTTCAGAAAAACTAAAAGCAGGAGGAAGCAGAATCAGACTTCCGGAACTAAAAATTTAAAGATATCGCTAAAATTTGAAGACATAGTCAAGAGGACCAGAGGAATAACATGAAATACAGTCAGTCATAAGTAAGAAGCTGATAACATAAAGCTCAGAGGCAAGAAAAAAGATGAATGGAGTTGAAAAATATCTTCAAAAAATTGACCCTAAACCGATAAGGTCGAAAGTTCAACGTCTTCATCGAGACTGATTAATAATATTGGGACATCTATCTATTCCAATTTTTATGTATCATTATTAATGAACATCAACCATGATTGACTGGTTTACTCAGGCTCAATCTGATAGGGTAACTACTATGAATTTAATTGTCTCTTCGATCTGTTGTATGGTAGATAGTGATGGTTTGGCTTATTCTAGGTTTTAGTTTATGAGGGCTTGCATCATATTCCAGGAATGTGTGCCATTCTTTGTCAGCTCGATCATGTCTTGTGGCTATCTTTTCGCGATAAAGGGAAAACCTATTTTCACCTTTTGTCTTGGACATTGATCTATGAACAATTGATTCGTCTGAGTCTCGAATATCATATTCAGGAGATTTGTCTCTCGTTTCAACCTCTTTCAAATATTCATGCCCAAAGTCAGACTCAAATTTGTGAGCCTTTTGAGGTTTAGATTTAAAACTGAATCTTTTGAAATTATTGAAATTTGATTCAGTTATAGTCTGCAAGTTTAGCATGAAATCTTATCGAGTTGATTCAGCCTATGATAACTTCCTTAGAGGGCTTAATCTTTGGGAATCTTGCTGCTTTTTGAAATCAAAATTCTCAAATGTTTTTCTCCAATTATGAGTCTAGCGAATTGTGAGAGGTCGATGTGTGTTACACTGCTGCGATTTCATGCACCTTTCAGAAAATGAGTGAGGGTCAACAGAATAATCTTAATCTTTGACAAGTCCAATGATTCTCTTGAATTTGGCTCTATCGATTGTGGATCTCCTGTGGAGGGGTAAGATAAAATCATGCTTCGGTTGGTATTTATCGTCAACATTAGGCTAATATGTGACTCTCAGGAGATAAGAATTTCTTGATGTGCGATCGACTGTGTTGAAGGGAGAGAACTTTTTTTCACCCACTGGCTTTTCTGCTTTAACAGTAACAGATTTATAGACTTTTTCTCTTTGCAATTTTTCTAGAGGCTTTATTCTCTTGCTTCTTTCGTACTGTCTGCCAGCCTACGATAGCATATATTAATTTTATTAACACTCAAAGATAATTCATATGATTTCATGATACACCCACCATCATTCAAGACCAATTGGTTCAAATATTATTTGATTCTCCAACATTTTTTCTTGAAAAAGTTGACTTTATTTTATGAGCCTTCAGTAATGCACAGTTTATCTATATAGCCTTTACTTGTCCCTTCATGACGGTATCGAATAAAGAATAGTTTCTTTGATGTTGAGGATTCTTTAATTTTGATCAAAAAATATTCTTTGATCTAGAATATGGAATATTTGCTGGTTTTTTGCTGCTTGTGGGCTTCCTCCATTATATTCCTCAATCTTTTGAGAAAGGTAATTGTATCCGAGAAGAGCTAATTTAAAATATCATTCATATTATGTCATTGACAGTGATTGGGATTCAACTGATCTTTGTTTTGCTGTTGTGAGAAAATATCTCCTTTGCAACAATAAAGGTTGACAACATCCTAGTGAACTTTGATAAACAGTCAATAGCACAATGTAAACTTGAGAAAAGTTAACTTGAGCTTTTCTACATTTTTGTGGACGATTTTTTCTTCCGCAGAATCTTATTAGACCTGTCTGAATTTGCTTATAATAAACTCAATTATGAAGCTAGGACTAATTCTTTTGACTTCCTTGCTCATCACTATCGTTTCTACCTCGACCTTTAGTTCAAGAACTCTCCAATAGGTTACAAGCTCTTCTCCAACAGGAGTCCTGCGTGTCTTACCTATTAGCTCAGATAGATCTTCATCTAACATTTACGACTTTGTGAACAATGCTATCAAATAAAAATACTGGTACTACCTTACCAAAGCTTGTCTCCTCTATCTTAGCACGGTGGATAGGACTGATGGAAGCTATCAATTTTTGGCAATTTACCGGAATTTGGTGGGAACATTTTTGGCCATCACAACTTGGAAACAGGGTGAGTCAACTTTCGAAGTCAATACTCTAGTTAGACTTGGAAACGGTTTAGCTATTGATGATGGAGCCAACTACAAGCCTATTTCTGTCAAACCTCTGACAGTAAGATATACACTGGGTGACTAGGAAGTTATTGTTGATTTCGCCGATTGTGATGACATTAAAATCAACGGAAGAGCCATTTCTTATTACTATGACTGTGTCGGTGAAGACTGTCAGGTCAAAGCGGACGACTTGCTGATCCAAGATTGTGAAGAATTCAGTGCCTTTTGTAGATAAAAGTATTGGTACTACCTTCAAGATTCCCATGTTGTATATTCATCAGTCGGGAAAACAGACGCCAGAAACTACTGCCTTGTTACTTATGTCAATCTAGTGGGAACATTCTTCGCTATTGGAAGTCACGATGCCTCATCAACTCCTCATTCCAAAGTTAATAGTTTTGTGAGATTAGGAAACGGATTCGAAAAGGGTAGTGAAGCTAACTATGAGCCTGTCAAATTCAATAAGGTTAACTTAAGGCTAAGAAATTTCATTGAAATGTGATTATGAACATTTTATAGTATTTACTTATTGAGTTATAATAGTAAAATGAATAACCATCAAAGCCAACTCTAAGAATTTCTGACAAAATAATCCCTCTTTAAATCAAAAGGCAAGCAAAGCCCAACATTCCTCACCCATAAAAAGTATGTCTCAAATGAAATACCGACTATCTCAACCACATATAAGCCTCCTACTCCCAGCAAGCCTCAATAATCAGTTGTCAGATGGAGTCATTTCGGCAACAAGCGATAAAAAAGGCAAGAAGGTCTCAACATCAACTAGATAGAACATATAGAGAAGAAGTTGAGCTAGCCATAAAGAGCACCAATATCAAGTACTGTTCAGCCTAAAGTATTGACTAATAAATAGCAAATGGCTCGCTCCTATTTAGCCTCTAGAGTTCAGCCTCGACCAAGCCCTAGGACTAGCCAAAAGGGATAGAAGGATAAATCATAGTTAATGAATAAAGGAATTGAGCTGATAGAGGAACCTGAGCCATAGTATGAAGACGACCCTTTGTAGACTGACTATGAGCCTGAACCTCCCCGGATAGAAATGTAGAAATATACTGCTGAAAGATAAAAAGATATCGATGAGAAGATAAACATTTGGATCAACAAAGATTAAAAATAACCAGAAAAGGAATAAAAATTTGAATAAAATTAACCTATTGTATTGTAAACACCTCGTGAATAGTATAAAATGGTCAGAACAGACTCCAAAATGATTGAATCTTTTGGAAAAACTCCTTCAGACAAAATATAAAATAGCCGCACTGCGAAAGCTCCAAGACAATAGTCGAATCATAAATAGTTCGTTCGACCAGCTACAGTATCTAAAACAAGGGATCATGTATTCAACACTTACACAACTCAAAAAGGAGGACCCAAACTAGAAAGTGCGTAGGACAAAAACAACTTCTTCAACAGCACCAAGAGAGACACGAGTCGATATATTGATAAAATTAGAGCTCAACTGTATCATAGTTATGCTAAATTGGAAAGCAGAGAAAAAGAAATTGACGCCTTAATATAACAAAATTTAGAAATTGAGTGTGAAAAGATGAGAAACAGCCTCATTAAGGTGATCGATTATGATCTGAGATAGTTCAAGTAGGCCTAGAAACACAAGCTGTCAAATGCCAAATTAACATTTATGGCCGATCTCTTTGAAATCAAAGATAACATAAATTTCAGATTAAATGAGCTGTAAAGATATAGAGACACTCTTGGGACTTAGAGCAAATGGAAAAATGTGGTCGGCTAATTATTGACTCCAGATTATGAAGCAACCATTAAGTTTGTAATGTCAAAAGCTGAAGATATCCAGGATGATTCATTGAACTATACAAACAAATTCCTTACAGAATACAACAACCAAATGTTTGTAGAAGTTCAAGAACCGTTCAAAAGATAAATGAGGTGTGCCATTGAGAGCTTATTTTTGAATTTCACCAACAAACGAAACAAGAAAAAAGAAGGATCATCTCAATCGAAAATACTAGGAGACAATCCAAAAATAAGTGACTTAAGTGATCGGTGATTATGAAAAATATAGAGTATCATTTTTTAAGTTTTATAGTCTGCTTTGGTAGCTAGTTCTATAGCTTTTTGGACTTCATATCTCTCTGATATATTGGCAGCTGGCTTCCTTTTTTTTTCATCAGAAGCTTGCTTTTTGCGTTAATCTAGGGAGTAAAAGTGACTCCTGTCATTGAGAGAGCATGCTATTTTTTAATCAATTATTCGTGCTTGAGTTTTCGTCGTTCCTGCCAATTTGTTATGGATGCCAAAAATTCCTATCTTGTTCTATGTTTCTCCACTTTTCTAGGAGAATCTTTTTCCTCTACTTCATTGATTGCTTTGATAGTATACGACTCCATTTTTTTCCTGGGACTATATATTGTCTTAGAGTTTTTCCTATCCTAATCTGGCTCGGTTGCACTTTTTCTTGCGATTGCCCATGATTATTTTCTCTTATTCACTTAAGTATAGGTTGCTTTGCTATTTCTTTAAGTTTTAAGAGCCTTTTCCTTTGAAGTGTAATGAGAGCTTGATAATTTTACTTGAATCGCACTCGAAAAAAGGGCTTTCCTGTCAGATTTCTATTTCTATTCTATTTATTGGTAGACCTTTTCTAGCTTTTTCATCAGGTTGTAGTAAGGAAATTAAGGTTTCTCTGTGGATGAATCGGCCTTTTTTTGCTCTTAAATGATAACAGTAGTATCTCTTTCATCATCATCGTCTTCTTAAAGTTACTACTACCAGAAAAAAGTGTTTTGTTGGCTCCAATATCGGGTACTTGACCATGTTTCAGATGCAACAAAAGGTTTCTTTTCTGCACCAAGCTACACATCAGGATGTTTAATAAACTCCTTTGAGCTGAGATCTTGGAGAAGGTTTTATTCTTCAGAAGGATCACGATGGCGAAGAGGACTGCTTGGTGGGGTATCGATCAGTAAAAGTTCTTAATTATCGTTCATATTGTTTTTATCCTGGAACTTAGGATTGATAAATTTTATTATATCGAAAATACAGTTGTGAACAATGAACTTTCGGGAAATGTTCCTCAGAAACCGAAGAGATGTGTTTACTCTTTCACCTATTTCAATAATTATTGAAGGAACACTATTGAGCATCTGATATGGCTTTGTTTGAAGGATAATTGATGAATGATGAGAAGTGGCATAGAATATGATTGAAATAGAATCAACATAAAGCAGTATCTATCTGGGTTATCTGGGTGACCTTAGAACCTTCTTCATCCTCGCCTTTCTCTCCTTCTAATCTTTCTAAATAATGCCTGAAGTCATTAAGTTGTTCTTCACAGTTAATATTCCTTGAACTACTACTCATGGTCTTAACCAATGTCACAAATAGGCTCTTCAATTTAATTTGATTGTTGTCAGCTAATACAAGCATTCTCTTCATGATTTCCATTGAGGACTATCGAGTTATATCGCAACTGTCTTGACTGTTTTTTAAAATAGTATGGATCTTTCTTGTACAACGCTTGGTTAGCTCTTCGATCTGGTCATTAATAAGAGAGCGCTTGGAAAAAGTGCTCTTACGGATTTTCTTTTGCTTCTTCACGGGCACAGATAACTCAGAGATGACTGTTTTTTGGAAAGAAGATGAAGGGGATGACTATGTCTCAACTTTTTTGCCTTTTTCATCAAAACAAATTAGATTGTAACGCTTCAGAAGATGCTACTTCAACTTGTCTTGATACCTTATCTCTTCTTTTCGCCTTTCGTAACAATAAGCAGTTTTAACTGATTTCTTACTGAGGTTTTCAAGAAGTTTCAAGACGTTCTATGAAGTGATCTCCTCAGCAGAAGGCTCAGAGATCATCGATTAGGACTCCTGTGGTTGAGAGGGAGCCTGATCCACTTCCCTCTCTGATGAAAGAATTGAATTCTATAGTCGGAATTCTTCTGTCTTCTATGGAAGACTGAAGGAAGAAGAGACTTGAACGAGCTAAGCTTCAACTTTTGCCTGCTGGATAGCCTGGAGTTTATTCTGATAGTTGTAGGCCATCTTAACGGCCTTTTGGAGGGAGGGATGATGTTGAATGTCAGGGTTGCTGTTAGGATCAATGGCATCTAATGGGAGTATTTGATGCTGATGAAGATAGGTGCTGAATAAGGGCAGAATTACTAGGTAGGATCCGCAAAGAAAGCTATCTTGAAGACCTGCTGTCGTTGTTGGTAGATGGATTTAACGATCTGAATGAGATAGGTATTACTCTGCCTGGCCACCAGGGATAAGGTTCGACTTTAGCCCAGACGAGGGTGCCGGTGGTTGGTGTCTGGTTGAATGCCATACGATTTCAAAAGTAATTCGATTAATTAACGTATTTTGGAAACTGCCTCTTAGTTTAAATATCATATCGAAAACCACACTCTTTATATACCACCTGGAACCCTCTACGTGCTCCTAAAAATATTTTATCACTTAAACATACAACATCAACGAGCGCCTCCAGCTCCGCCAGCTGCGGCCTGCCCAGCTCCTCCGTTAGCGGACATCATCGTGTAAACGATCACACCACCGATGATAAGTGGCCATTTCTATGTTGATTAATTTGTACGTATTTACCCCAGAAGCTTTGATCCTCCACTTCACTCTTCTTGGGAGCAAAGGCATACTTGAAAATTTAGTCTTCCTTGACCCTTGTTGTCACGATTTAGACAAATGTTTATCCCACCCTGTCTCTAGTCTTGGTAGTATTTGGGGTACCTGAACATAGTTGATGGCATTTATGCTAGGGCTATCTTGATGTGGACCCAAAACAATGGCTATTTTTTGTCCGTGAGGTTCGTGAGTGATCTCATCGACAGAGGTCATGTAAGTCCTATCCTTGTACTCGGGGATATCTGTCTCAACACAAGCAAATTCTAAAATGGCCTGATGGTTTCCAGTAAAATCATTCTCGCTGATCAGCTGATCCAGGTAGGTTGTGATTTCGGGTTCCACAGAATTATGAGGAGGAAGAAAGTGGAGAGTAAGTTTACCCACAGAAATAGCTTGGTCGTTGCTAGTGTGTCTCTTTCTAATCTCGAACTCTGCAAAAGATCGTTGGGTATAGAGGAGAGGCAGAAGGGCCAGGAGGACCAACAGTTGATATTGGATCATGATGTTAATATTATAGTTTATATATTCAAGCATTTCATCAAATCAGGTGGTTGATTGCTGCCTCGAACTATCCAATCAAGTTATCTTTTTTCTTCTTTCTCATCGCTTCTTTGATCATGTCTGCAATTTACCTCCTTTTTATCTTGTCAGACAGAGATTCAAGCAAAGCTGGTCCTCTTTCTATGAACATATTGAGCAAAATTATCTGCTCAATTATTCCTCCAATTCTTTGTTTTTGCATGAACAGCTCCTCCTGTGATTCCAGATTGTTGTTTCCGTACTGAGGAATTGCATGGCTCAGATAAGAGTAGTACAGCTAATCCTTGATGTCGCTTTTCTGGAAGGAAAAATGGACGACCTTAGCGACTACCATGATGTTGTCGAAATCAACGTAATTCAAAACATTGTTCTTGATGTACTGGAAAAGAGCCTTGATATCTGAGCTTTCTAAGAAAATGGCCTCAATTGGGAACATGTCACGAATTGGTAGGTTGTACCGATATTTTGTATTGTAGTTTTCCAACGCGATATAAATCTTCAAGAAATTGCTCTGAATTTGAAGCTCAGGATAATTTTTATGGATCTCCTCGATCAGACTCAGCAATAAAGACAAAGGGTATCCACTATTGTCGTAGATCTAGAAGACTACCTTCTTGAGATATGCTTCAAAATCCCCGAAGTCCTTGTTTTTCTAGTTCTAGAGAAGTGCTATGTTGAAAATGGGCTATTTTTCGTTGGTGTCTATGTCTTCCAAAATTTATTTGATGATTGCGTGAGGTGAGGTATAATCCTCATCATTAATTTAGTTGACAGTTACTTTGAACACCAAAGGAATCTCCATTGAAGGAATTTCAATTGAATTTACCACACTGACTTGTTGGTTAAGTTATCCTTCTTCTCCATCATCAATATCCACAAGAGATTGCTTGGACTTTGGTTTGGTAGGAGAAGGTAATTCCTCTCCAGAATCACGAATATGCTCCTCGCTTTTTGCACTTTAAGAAGGGCTGTAACTACGTGTTCCACTCCACTCCATATTGGGGCTTCTCAAGTTCAATGATTTATTGTAGCGCTTTTCTTCGATTGAAACATACATCAGATCTTCTTCAATGTTACTACTCTTCTGAAGTTTGGGGTGCTTGGCAACTTTCATGAAATTTCCACTGCTCATTACAAGATCTTAAGAATGCTATTCATAGTCCTAGCCGACAGCAGCTATACTGTCAGTATGTTTGATTCCTAAATGATGTGTATTTCCTAAATTATTATCGCTGCCTTTTCTGTTTTTTAATTTTTTGTCTCGAGAGAAATGAAGTGATTGGAATTGGTTATGGAAGGTCAAGCTAGTTTTAAGCATCTTAGGAGATGTTTTTCTCATTACCTATGATTCTTCTCCGCAACTAGACAAGAAAAGAGCCAAGTTTTTCTCTTATCGCAAGGGTTTTTTATCACCCTTCTTTTTATTCTTGACAGCTGGTTTTACAATTTGTTCTTCTTCTGCTGACTCATAGTTATCGTCTGAGTCATTGAAGGGGTATTCTGATTTTTAGAAGAAGGCACTTCCTGAACGATTCAATAGATCTTCAATTCTTTTCTTTTTGAGAGTAGGGTTTTATACTCTATCTGGCTTCGTTTTGTATACATCTAGCTTTCTTGTGAAAGCTGTAATAGATTTTACTAACTTGAGATCGAACTGATCAGTAGGCATTTCTTCGAGTAAAAACTCTTATTCATCATCAAGCTCCACACCTTTGTACTGACTAGTGATGTATTAGATCTGGAGTTGAGTAACTCGATTTTCAAGAGCAATGGTGAAAGCTCGTTTTCCGAACAAGAGCACATTCATTTTATTGAAAATTTATTCCTTGAACATGTAACTGAGATAGGATCTTACAATTCTCAAGTTAAGATTCTATGAATTAACAGTGAGGTATTTGGAAAGAGCATAAGGATTGTGAAGTAAAATGATGAAAACACATGCATACTCAAATTGCACAAAGTCATCTCGGCTATTGGTCACCTGATCCCAACTGTGAAATATTGCGTCTTCAAAAGCCTTAACGTACTTATTTTCATTTTCTTTGACTTTTTCTAAAATATCTCTGTCAAGTAGAATATTCTCAGGATTATAACATTTGTTCCCACTCACTCTTTCTAGCTCTTTTCTTAGGAAAATTTATTCTTCCTAATTCGAGAAAGTTGAGTTTAGTCTTTTTTCCATAATTTCCAAAAAATCAAGAGGATGTTAATATGTGAAGAAGGCTATTTTTGCTAAATATCGCTTGTGTGCCTATGTTGAGATATCTTTGATGATGATATTAAGGATCAGAAAACAGAAAACTGCACAGTAGTGCTCCTGATCACTTCTAAGGTTGATTAATTTTCTGATTATTGGAATAGCCTTGCACACTGCTTTTAGCTTAAGCAGGCGTTTTATAGCTACTTCATAAATGTCTTCAAGCTTGATAATTTCTTCTTCATAGAATATCTCCATTTCTTTGACGTAGGAATGCATTCTTTAGAGATTCAAATCCAAAATAAAATCTACATTCAACCTTCCGAATAAATTTTCTATCTCTGAAAGCCTTATAGTACTCAGACTGCTAGTGTCCTCTTCGGATATGGCAAGAGGATATTATACTGGATGTTATGGGCTGCTGAGCATGACTGCAAAGGCAGTTTCAGCCTAAACATACTTCCGAATGCTGTTTTATTTTGGCAAGATAGTCACTAGTTCATAGACATAATCCTGATGGTCGATATAATTTTTTTACTCGAGCCTCCACTTGTACATAAACAGGATGAGGTTTTATATGATTATTTAATCGACGGTATACTATTATGCAAGGAAGGTGTCGTTTAGAACTCTTTTGGCAAATCTAATCATTTTTTGATGTTCTAATAGTTTGTTCAGGTAAAGGAAATATTAAAGATTTCTGAACTTATCTTTGTATATTTTCTACTTTACGATCTGGATTTCAGCTAGAATTTAGTATGTCACTCCGATAAACTACTCCTCGTCTTCCATCTGCATGATGTTCTTTTTCCTAATTTATTCCTCCAGGAGAGCCGTGATAACATACTCTTCTTTCTCCATTATTTCCAGAAAAGACATGTTAATTTTGATACTTTTGAATCGTTCAGACTCCTAATTGATTTTTTGAATAGTTTGTAGTTCTTCAATGATGGGGTTATTTTTTGTGAGTGGAATGTTTTCGACATAAATCATTACCTAGTCCAAAGGAATGTCATTTTCACTTCCTAACTTTAACTTGGTTTGCATTCCTTTCACCAACACTTCATAAATTCCCTCATTTTATATATGGAACTATCTTTTCTCATTGTTTAGCCTGTTGAGAATACATTTCAAGTCCGATATTTCTGACATATCAGACATAAAGTAGTGGAGAAGAGATTCGTTAAATATTGCACTTCCGTCAGCCATTTGCCTGTATATAGCCTTGGCGTCCTTCAACAAGCAACCCTTCTTGACCTTTTCATGCTTGAATAGTTAATGTAAAAGCTCAAAATCTTGCTTTCTTAAAAATTTCGAGAAATCCTTCTTTGAGTAACCATGACATTGTTCTTCCATGAAATAGTTGAATAGATTGCGATAGAGGAATATTCTTCCCTTGAGGTGCTGTGGTAGCTGATCATAATTTGACTCCAAAAATAAAATAACTTCTTCAAGCTCTTATTGATGAGTACAGTGCTAAAATACCTTTTAGATGAAGAAGTAGAAAATGTTATCTGAAGCATTATATTTCTGCATTTCTTTGATCTTTTGCTCAGAAAGGGGAATCAAATCGTGAACACTGTATTGATATCTTTTGAACCAAACTGATTTCGTAAGCTCTTATAGAATCTCTCGATTGTAAATCGTCACCACACCATCCCAATATAAGTTTTTTCCCCACTCTTCAGGGCGAATGGGAGTATGCAGGCCTTGGAACAAACTTGTATCGTGGCCATCTGGAAGCTCAGAGTGGGAATATGGAAGAATCTATGGAATAGCCTTTAAAAATTTGATAAGCTTATGCTTTGACTGAACAACCAACTATTCAAGAAGAGATGTATATATGACACGAAGGGGGAAACGGAACGATCTCAAGAACAGTCTAATTTAATCAGAGAGGTCCTTATCTTCAAAGCAAAGTTTGAAGGCTCTTTCTAAGAAATAAGACTTCAGCTCAAGGTTAGCAAAGGTGAAATATTGTTGAATGTCGATAGTGAGCCTTCTATTTTCATCATCTTATTGGCTTCGATAGTGCTCGGAAATTATTTGTCTATCTCGATAAAATTATAGTTTTCTTAGCAGGAAATGTGAATTGAGATAGTATTTTAAAGTTTGATAAGAGCATTTAGGCCCAAATACATCTTTCTGAAGCATCTCCAAACAGCATTGCTACAGTTTATAGACCTATCGAAAAAGCATTGAACATTTTTTTAGTTTTTTCTATATCTCTAGCTTGATGACCTGATAGTCCAGGGTATCCAGCAAAAATTTATAGTCATCCACTTCATTTTTTCCAGATTTGTTCCACAGCTCAAGGAAGATGTCTTTTCTACTCAAGCCGATCTTGAAGGCAATATCACATTTATTTTCAATTTAACTGTAATTATCTGCGGCCATTAACCTCAAATGCTCAGGAGATTTAAAGTCAAAAATCTCGCTCAACTTCTGAGACACTGTCAATTTTTGAGTGAGAGTGATCATATAATCGATTTACCCTTTGGCCTTTTTGTTGAATTGAGGTTTGATCTCGTATAGAAGCAAAAAATTACCATTATACATTTATATGCAATTGACGAAGCGGTAGGCTTATTATTTGGCTATTTCGATGGAGTCTTAAGAAGCAATGATAATCTTGTTAGGTTTGACGTTGGTGGCAATTTTAAAACTGTAAATTTCCATTTTGATGTCGGTGATCAAGATAATGGACTCTCCATTGTGGACCAGAAAAGATTCCTCTTTCTCATAGTTGATATTAGCTGAATCCATTATATAGCCATCTTTAGCTGCCAACAGCTCAAATTTAAAGTTCATTATGAATATGTCTCTTGCGAAGTTGCTGATCTTGAGATCTTTGAGAAGGTGGTTTGGAATATCATAAACTCTCATCACTGCTTTGAAATTCTGGTGAGAAGTTAAGTTACGAAGATCAAGCTCTAGCCTCCAAAGAGTATTGATGCGTGTCTTTTCAGAAGGCTCCCGGAAGAATATGTTCAGAATGTAATCAGAAGGACGAGGTACTTGCATCAAGATAAAGCTCGTAGGCACTCCATAAGGTTTATGGAAAAGCTGTCGAATGGAACTACTATCATCTATTGCATGGATCACCAAGTAGGTGGGATAGAATACTCCAAATATGCTGTCTTTAAGGAACATCAGAAACTGAGGCTTTTCAACAAGTCTTATCTTGTTGATGAGGGCAGGAGGAGTTTTGATTCTCTTTGTATTGTACTTGAACACCTGAACTTCGCCGATAGTTTCTATTGCTATGAACATTTCTGCTTAGGATATAAACTACTTTTGGTGTCGACTGCTAGCTTCTTGATAAGCTTTGAAGGAGAAAGCGACCAGTTCAGGTCAGTATCGATTTTGTTATCGAAAACTCCGATAATGGTGATGAGATCTAACTGATATTGGTTTCCAATCAGATAGGTCTCAGTGTTGATTTTCTCAAAAAAGCAAAGGGTGTTGTCACCTTCTTCCAGTTATTCCAATATATTGGAAACACTATTGTCCCTTGAAATATTGCCAACTTCAAGTACACTGCTATTTCTGCTGAGAGAGTTATTGTGGATTGAACTTTGGCTGTGGCTGTTATCTATTAAGCTTTCATTGGGACTAGCCTTTGACAAGATACTGGATTTGTTTTTGCCAAGTCCTCGACTCGAAGCAGATTTATTGAGGCTGCGGTTGTTGCCCTCTCTTGAAGATGATTGGGGTACTTTCGGCTTGAACAGGCCTCCAAGGATATTGGAAACGGTGCTGGTAAAGGAACGATTTTGGACTTTAGGTTGGTGAAGTTGATAGTTAGTGGGTCGGAAGCGCATGTGAGCGTTATCCGTGAAGCGATGGACTATTTTATCCGAGACTTATTTCTTGGGAAGCATTAGGCTTGGATATTTTTTAAACTAATAATGACACTGACAGTGTTAAATAAACTAACGAATTGATAAGCCAAAGAAGTATCAAATATCAATATATCAGTAACCTTTTTATTCTCTCTCCCTCACAGTTTCATTATCTAGAATATTGCCAGTGCTTCTTGTTCGAAAAAATCCTCCATCACATCCAGACAAGTGAAATATACTAACTCGAAAATACCTTATTCACTTGGATACTTTTCATCAGGTAGCGTTTCCTCGTAGTAATTCATTGAAAGGCATTATTCACACCTCTTAACAATCTTTTCAGTTGCTAACTCAAAGGATGTTATTGGATGGCTCAGCTGAATACTGAAGATAGGCTTCCCTTTTGATCCATAAGGCCTCAGCTCATCAATATTATCGTTAAAGAAGTCATAGACACAGTGGTTGAATGAAAAATAGTTTGGAATATAGTATTGGTTTCTTAAGACTTCCTTCTCAAATTCCTCGATTTTGTCAAGCCCAAAGAAAGGCATAGAAATGATTGGCTCCCCATTGTCTCTCTCAGAGTTCATGAACTATGTAGGTTCTTCATCAGAACACCGAATAAATTTCAAAATTTATATTGGTTTACACTCAAAAGGTATTTGAATTTGCTCCAGAAAATAGTGCTTGTAGTTGACCTTAAGATGATTGATAAGTCTTTGCAGAAGCTACAAAACGTGGTTGTTGTCACTAGGAATCTGGTGGCGATTCTCTTCTGGCTAATAGCTAGTGTTGATTATGTGAGCATCAACGAGTTATGAGTAAGTTGTAAGGAAATTGTGTAAGATTTATTTGCTTTTGAGAATGGTGGTACAAAACTCAAGAACCAGACTGTTCTCAACTTCAGTCAGGAGTTGCTCCATTTTGATATTTCTGTCAGACTGTAGCAATATAGATTCTGAGCTCATTTATTCTCCCATCTGTATCTCACTTACAAAGTGAAGTGCATCTTCATGATGAAAATGTTCATATTGCTGCTGTCTCAATGACTAAAGTTATGTTTCAAATTAACATTTATTGTTTTTACTGAAGGATATGACCTCAACGAAATCTGAATGTCCTTCATTTGCTTGAAGCAAGGATGAAAGAATATCTCTATCGCTTGCCTGATGAGAATTACTCTCTTTTATCGATTAGGGACTTATGCTTTTCTGAGACAAATTGTTGTTTTCATTAGGAAGTATCTCAAGCTAAAGTTTGTCTTTTTTCTGAAAAAACTAGAAAAAGTCACTACTAAGATCAATGTTGTTGGATTTTTTGAATTATATCTAAACTACTTCGATCGCCATCGGATCTTTGACCTATATTTCATGAACTTGTTTATATTATTCTTACACCAACTCACAATCTCTATTGACTTGATCAAAAGGCTTAGAAGTTTCGAGCTCAGGTTCTATTTTTTTGTCTTGTTAACTTAATGGCGCCTACCTTTATGTTAATAAAGTATGATAAGACTATTAAGCTTAATGGGAAACGTCTAAACAGCGGTTGCTTTTATTCTACTCCTCTCTGTTTCTTTATTTTACTGTTTCATCTCTGGTATTCGATTTCTAATATGAGGCTTTTTAAGGCTTCAGTGCTATAATCTAAGATTATCCTTGTTATCGCTCTTAGCTTTTGCTCTTCATTAACTTCTGAGCTCTTTCCTGTAAGCTACTGTAGTTCTCATTTAATTGTCTGATCAAGTCGTCTATCCTTTCTGGTACTCTTTCCTCCTGTTTCAAGCCTTGAAGTTGGGAAAGCATCAAATTCCACTTTAATTCCTGCTACCTTTTGAATTATTCGAGTTATTTATCCTTAGCTGATGTTGTACTACTCATTTATTCATAAGTATTCATCTCAGATCGAGAAAACACTTCAGCATTCCTATTCTCAGCTTGAAATTCAAAGTTAGATTTGATATGGACAAAAGGACATTTTTGCTAGGGTTGACGTAACTATAGGCGGTCCAGTAATTTTTCATCAAAAAAGGAACCTCTACGCTCAGAAAACTAAGTTTTAATTTG
>Ga0100378_1001851_pt1 | contig 21619 bp, 15 predicted proteins | sample CryGeymeta201502_FD_81535 | JGI IMG/M metagenome (GOLD analysis project Ga0100378, IMG submission 81535) | Groundwater microbial communities from Crystal Geyser aquifers in Utah, USA - Crystal Geyser metaG 2015-02 | ecosystem: Environmental > Aquatic > Deep subsurface > Groundwater | place: USA... | reverse complement strand
TTTGACTATATAGAAATCTTTTACAATCGTAAGAGAAGACATTCTACATTAGGATTTAACAGTCCTATGAATTATGCAAAATTAATTGCTTAATGAGTCTCCAGTTTCTTGGGGGAAGTTCATGTATCCAGTTTTTTTTCTATGAATATTATAAACTTCGATTTCCCATTGTAATTCAATCGCTGCCTTTACTGCATCATCAGGGGATTCTGGAAAAAGTGATAATATAGTGTTATCTATGAATTTATCTATAATTCCATTATTACTTTGGATAGATGGAGATACTCTAGTTAAATAGGAATTGATAAATTTATAGATATTTTCAGAGGGTATTCCTCTAACGATTTTCCAAAAATCTTGAATCTGTGTAAATTGAATTGTTAGTTCTTTTTCTGAATTTGCTCCAAGAATAAAATCTTGGTTTACATTTGAAGTTAACGATTCTAAAAATTTCTTAGGAACGAACTTTTCATAAGTCCTATTAAATCTTTCTGCTAAATTATTTGAGTTTCGAATTTCTTGAGAAAGAATTTCAGTACTTTCGTAAGATTGATTCATTCTTCTTGCTAATATATAGGATTGAATTCCAAAAAAGATAATTATAAAAAATTGAACAAGAAATGATTGAATGCCAAATATTTTTAAATTAAAAGTATATACAATAGATGAAAATACTATCAGAATAAGGCTGCAAGTAAACAATTTATAATCTTCGAGCTTATTTTGGAATACTTTTTTACAAAGGTAAATTAAATATAAACCGAAAAGAGATAAAATTATTTTACTCGAGTAAATAGAAAATAAAGGAAATGAATTATAAAATATTAAAAATAACAATAAAAACAAAATGAAAAAATATAAGTAACCAATTAGAACTTTATCATTTACTAAGTTTTTATATAAGCAATGAATATATTGAAGTAATATGTAGACTAAAAATATACTTAGTATTTGATCTAAAATTTGAAAGAAATCAAGTTGATTTGAATTTAAAGCTACTGGTAAAATTGTTAAGCTTGTTACAAATAATCTTATTGCTATACCAAAGCTAAATAGACTAAAATAATATGATTGTTTCTCTGATTTTTGGTATACATGTAATATAAAAAAATACAAACCAAGAATGGATAAAGATCCAATCAAAATAAGATTAAGAGCAAAGCTTTGGAATATTTCTTGGTACATTCTTTAATTTTTATTTATACAAAGAATTTAACCATTTTACTGATACATCTGCTAGATCCTCGCCACTATCTTCCTGTAGAAAATGCCCCGCTCCTTTAATTGTAGTATGCGGTTGACCTTTCGCGCCGAGAACTTTTCTTCTAAAAAATATATCCACCTTCCTCATAATTGGATCCTGATCACTAAAAGCAGTTAAAAAAGGAATATTCCAATTAGAGAATATCTCCCAAGCTTTTTTATTTGCTTCTGATGCAGGATTGTCTGGACTATCTGGAACAAGGGAAGGAAATATTCGCGCTGCTTCTTTATACGATTCATCAGGAAAAGGCGCATCATAAGCATTAACAATTTCAGAAGAAATGTTAGTATAACAACCATTTTTAATAATTCTTCCAACAGGTAATCTTTTTACATTCTGGGAGAAATTTCTCCACTCATAAAATGCATCGGGTAACTTATTATCGCCTGTTGGCAAGAATGTATTTCCTGCTATAATTGAATGGAAGAGACTTTTATTTTCAGCAGCTATTCTTAGTCCAAGCAATCCACCCCAATCTTGGCAAATTAAATTTATATTGGATAATTTCATTTCCTTAATAAAATGATTCAGCCATTCAATATGAATGGAGTAGCTAAAAACAAATCTATCTTTGGGCTTATCGCTCTTTCCAAATCCAATTAAATCAGGAGCAATTGCTCTGTAACCCGCTTGAACGAAAATAGGAATCATCTTTCTATATAAATAAGACCATGATGGTTCACCATGTAACATCAAAACAATTTTGCGAGATGAAGCATTCTCATCAAGATAATGCATACGAAGATTACCTGGATTTACTTGCATGTAATTTTCTTTGAAATTATAACCTGGTAGATTTTCAAATCTTTCGGGAGGAGTTCGGATAAATTCTATTTGTTCCATCTGTATCCTAATAAAGCATTTACAATTAATCTTTCAATCAAAAAGCTCAAGTTAACTATTTACTTTTTAAACTATAAATTACTAATTCTCTACCTTTAACCACTTAGAAATTACGGCTTTTAAATTATACTCTACAATTGGTTTTGAAATATAATCATTCATACCAATCTGAAGGCATTTTTCTTTTTCTCCCTTAATGGTTCCAGCAGTCAAAGCTATTATTGGAATTGATCCATTTGTATCTATTTTTCGTATCTCTTCTGTTAATTGGTATCCATTCAACTCCGGCATTTGCAAGTCAGAAATTACTAAGTTTATTTGATTTTCTTTAAATAATTCTAAAGCTTCTATTCCATTGGATGCAGTTATTATATTTATACTTGGAAAGGAACGTTTAATCATGACCTTGGCCAATTTCATATTAATTTCATTATCCTCTACAAGAAGAAGATTAATATTTATATTTTTGTTTTCTTCAGTTAAATTAATCTTTTTACTTTCATTTTTATTAGTGCTTCCATGATAAATTAAGCATTCACTTAATTTATTAATATCGATAGGCTTATTTAAATCATAAAATATATCTAATTCATTAAGACTTTTTTTAAATTTCGCATCAGCTATTACACTGTGAAAGAGAACTATTGGTGTCTTCTGATTCTCAATTAAATTTTGATTACGAATAATAGAAACTGTCTCAAGTCCATCCTGAAGAGGCATATGATAATCCATGAAGATTAAATCAAACTTCTTCTCTTGCTTTAATATTTCAATAGCTTTCGAACCACTCTCAGCTTCCATAGATTTAATATTAAAATAGCTTAACATAGTATTAAGAATCTTTCGATTATTAGAATTATCATCTACTATCAAAATATTTTTCATATCAACGGGAGGATAATCCTCTAAGACGTTTCCGTGATCCATAGCAACAAATAAATCAAAATAAAATAGACTTCCCTCATTGATTTTACTTTTTAAGTATAGCTTGGAATCCATCAATGAGAGTATACTATTAGAAATACTTAAGCCTAAGCCAGTTCCTCCATATTTTCTAGTTGAGGAATTGTCAGCTTGGTCGAATGATTGAAAGATTTTTTCTTGGTCCTCTAAATCAATTCCAATCCCTGTATCTCTTACAGAAAATCGAAGACCGCCATTTAATTTTTCTATTTTTAATTCTATTTCACCTCTATCAGTAAATTTCAAAGCATTACTAAGTAGATTTATTAAAATTTGTTTAATGCGAATTTCATCTGTCCATATAAATTGCGGAATATGTTTTGGATCAACATTTATTAATAATTCAATATGTTTAGATTGAATTTGAAATTGTAGTAAACTAGCAATTTTATTCACCAATGAAAACAGATTGATCTTAGTAATTGATAAATCCATTTTCCCCGCTTCTATCTTGGAAAAATCTAAAATATCAGTGATTACATCTAATAGTGTCTTAGCTGAATCATTTACAATATTCAAATACTCTTCTTGACTATCGGTTAATTCAGTATTCAATAAAATATCAGTAAATCCTATAACACCGTTTAAAGGAGTTCTAATTTCATGACTCATATTTGCAAGAAATTCAGATTTAGCCTTACTTGCTTTCATTGCTATCTCTATAGATGCTTTTAGCTGCTCTTCGTTTTTTTTAATATCCGTTATATCCCAATTGGTTCCAATGATATTAATGGGATCGCCTTTTTCATTGAATACTATCTCTGCCAACGCTTTGATATGACGAATGCTACCATCTTTTAAAAGAATTCTAAATTGAGTATCAAATGGTTTATTCTCTTTTATTGTAGCTTGATATTCATTAAGTGTTCGCTCAGCATCCATTGGATGTAATGATTTTTGCCAAAATTCAAATTTATTTGTAAAGGTATCTGGTTCTACTGAATATAAATTATACATTTGAGAATCCCAATACAATTCATTTGATATAATATCTAAATCCCAAATCCCAACTTTAGCTATTCTAGTTGCTAAAGCTAATCTATGACTTGTGGAATCTAGTAGTTTATCTTTATCTTTATTCTGAGTAATATCCTGAATAATGCCTTTTAATTTTATAATTTTATTGCCTTCATAAACTGGTCTTCCAAGAATTCGAACCCATTTTAAGTTGCCTTCTTCGCTAATGAAGAGTGCTTCCTCGTCAAAATCTTTTCCATGATTGATTGCTTCTTCCGTTAGTTTACTGATGATGTCTCTATAAACAGGATGATAGAAACTTAAAACGAAATTATTACTTAAAGCAGTCGTAGGATGTAATTCGTATATTTTATATACTTCATCCGTCCAGAAGATTTGATTGGATTCAATAATTAATTCCCAACCTCCGACTTTAGATATTGCCTGAGCCTCATTTAAAATGGAGGTTGTTAATTGTAATTTCTCCTCAATTTTTTTCTTCTCTGTAATATCCTGACGTATGGACATCAATCTGCTTATTGAACCATCCAAATTGAAAATAGGCGTGATAACTGTATCAACCCAAAATTTATTTCCATCTTTATCAATATTTTGAATTTCATTTCGCCAAGTAGAACCATTTAAAACTTTCTCATAAAGTTCTTTCCAAAATTCATTACTATGAAATCCCGAATTTAGTATACTTTGTCTTTTTCCAATTAGTTCATCCTTAGAATACTTTGTAACTTCACAGTATTTATCATTCACATCTAGAATAATATCGTTGGTATCAGCAATCGATACCAAGAAACTATTGTTCAATCCTAATTCTATAGATTGTAATTCTTTGTATTTAGTTTCTAATTCTTCTAAGGAAGTGAGAGTAGAAGACAATTTCTTTTTATTCTTATTATATATTTTTCTGTAGATAAAATTTATTTCAATGAATACTATAGCTATTGTTAAAGTTGAAAGGAAGAAATTTAGATACATTAAAAATTCTAATTTTTTGCGAGAGTACTCTGCCATTTCTTTTACAATTACTTCCATATTTTCTAAAAAAACTGCTGTAATAGATTCTACTCGTTTGTGCCGATTCTGAGAAATTATGTTGTTATTCTCTAATAAAGAATCAATTTCCAAAATATTGTTGGTCAATGAATTTAATCTTTTTTCAATTGAGAGGTAATCTTCCTTACCAATATTATTATTTTTTTCTTTGTTTAACAAGGCAAAATGAAAGCTTTTCCATTCCTTCACCAAAGAATATAAATGATTATTATCAGAGTCACCATTGAACAATTTAAAAGATTCTAGAGAAATTTTCTGACTCAACATTCTCTGCCTACCAGCGATGTTAAGAAGATAGGCATCGCTTTTAGAAAGGGAAAGATAGTATTGTATTAGAAGTTGATTGGATATAAGCACGAAAACAATTACAAATGAAGCTAATGAAAGTTTTGAAAAATCCGATAAAAAATATTTTTTCTTAAGTTTAGCCATTTTAGTAAAAAATTTATTCATATGAAAAACGATTTTTAATTTAAATCAATATTATAAACATGCTAGATTAATTCATATAAAAAGCAATTTATTTCAAAAATTATTGAAAATCAAACCTGTCTAAAATCTAAATACTTTTAAAATAATAAATTGCTTACATTTATCTCAATACGAAATCCAATATTTGCTTGGATGATGATGATTTCCCTTATTTTCTTGGGTGGATTTTCATTGTCTAGGATGAATCTTTCCCAAATGCCCGATGTTGATTTCCCCTTCGTAAATGTGATTGTAACCCTAGACGGTGCGACTGCAAAAGTCATGGAAACTGATGTTGTTGATATCATAGAAGAAGTGATTCTTACTGTAGAAGGCGTCAAAGAGATAAAATCCTATTCAAAAGATTACACGGCAAATATTTCTATAGAATTAGAACTGAATCGCGATGTGGATGTTGCTCTCCAAGAAATTCAGACAAAAATTGCCCAAGTTCAAAATAAACTCCCCATTGACTTAGAACCTCCTATTTTAATGAAATCCAACCCTGAGGATAATCCTATAGTCTGGGTTGCTTTAACATCGGATACACATTCTAAAAAGGACATGGTTCTCTATGTAAAGGATGTCCTCAAAGATAAATTTCAAAAGATACAAGGTGTCGGGGAAATCTATCTAGGTGGTTATGTAGATCGTACTGTAAATGTTTACCTCGATCCCAAAAAATTGTCACAAAGAGAAATTACAGTTGATGATATCACGAATACTCTTTTAGAACAGAACATAGAAATCCCTGGTGGAAGAGTAGAGAATCGCCTAGAAGAATATGGACTTAGATCTATCGGTGAAGTTCCAACAGTCGATAAGTTCCAAGATATCTACCTGAATTCTAGAAGTGGAGTTCCAGTTTACAGCTTAATTAAATTAGGTGATATTTCTAATATCGAAGACGGCTTGGATGATATTCGTAGAATTTCTCGCTTCAATGGTTCACCATCCATTGGCTTAGGTATTAAAAAATTAAAAGGCTACAACGCAGTTGAAATCGCTGATCAAATAAAAGAGCTAACCAAAGATCTTCAGGATTCTATTCCAGAAGGATATAAATTGCAAGTAGCTTCTGATAATACAATCTTCATTCGAGAATCCATTGGTGAATTGCAATTTACTATGTTGCTATCGGCGATCTTAACTGGATTAGTCACACGCTTATTCTTAGGATCATGGAAATCAACATGGAACATACTTTTAGCAATTCCTACTTCAATCTTGGGAACATTTTTCTTTTTAGATCTATTCGGATTTACACTTAACACCTTCACTTTACTTGGTTTAACTCTTGCTACAGGAATAGTGGTTGATGATGCTATTATGGTATTGGAAAATATTGTACGCCACCGAGAAATGGGTAAATCTTGGAGAGATGCCGCCCTTAAAGGAACCAAAGAAGTACAATTTGCAGCCCTTTCGGCTACACTAGCAATTGTTGCAATATTTCTGCCTGTAGCTTTTATATCAGGAATCATAGGAAGGTATTTCTTAGAATTTGCAGTAACTGTCTCGATTGCTGTACTGCTCTCGCTTTTTGAATCTCTTACCTTTACTCCCATGCGTGCCGCACAATTTAAAAATGCCGAAGAGAAGCTCTCTCGATTCGATACTATTATGGATAGAATCATGATAGTGATCCAAGAAAAGTACAAATCGTCCTTAGATTGGTCACTTTCCCATCCTAAAATTATCATAATTTTATCTTTTATGTTATTTAGTTTAACTTTACTTTTTATAATTCCTCTGAAAAAAGAATTCGTCCCAGCCCAAGATACTGGTCGTTTCTTAGTTCGTATGAAAGCTCCCGTTGGTTATTCAATTTTTAGAACTGACCAAGAAGTGAGACCAATAGAAGATTTCATATCAAACAGGAAAGAAATTTTTTCTTACTTCATTGCAGTCGGTGGAGTGGGAGGCGGCGACGTAAATACTGCAATGATTTATGCAACTTTGCAAGACAAAGAAAATCGTCCCATCAATCCCGATACAAACCAAGCTATAACACAAAGGGAATTTTTTGAAATTCTACGTGCAGAACTTCCGAAGGTTGCACCCAGCTTAAAAGTTTCTATTCAAGATTTTTCATTAGGTGGCTTCAGCGCAGGAAGAGGCTATCCAGTAGAACTGCAAGTTACTGGATCCGATTGGGAAGTCTTGTCAGATTCAGCTGAAACCCTTAAAAGTGAATTAGAAAAAAGTGGCTATCTAACAGATGTAGATTCCGATTACAATAAAGGACAACCTGAATTAAGATTGGTTCCAGATCGAAAAGCAGCAGCCTTAATGGGAGTTAGCATAGCAAATATTGGAAATACAGTTGGAACTCTTATGGGTGGTAGAAGAGCTGGCAAATTCACTGAAAATGGAAGAACCTATGATGTAAAAGTACGTATTGCACGTAAAGAAGGCGAAGACCCAAAATCTCTCTATGAAACCAGCGTTCGAAATACTCATGGCGAGATAGTTCAATTGAATCGACTATTGAGATTTGAAGAAACAGAGTCTCAGAAAAATATATCGCGTGTGGATAGATCAAGAGCAATTACAATCTTTGGAAATCCTAAGGATCCTTATTCACAACAAGAAGCGATTCAACATTCCTTAGAAATAGCCAAGAAAATACTTCCTAAAACCTATACTGCTAAAATAACAGGTGCAGCGAAGGCTTCCTCCGAATCCATGAATAGTCTAATAGCTGTTCTAGCAGTTGGAATATTAATTTCTTATATGATACTAGCAAGCCAGTTCAATCATCTCAGGCATCCCATTTATATTTTGTTAGCTTTGCCTTTTAGTTTTTCGGGAGCCTTGATTGCCTTATATATCTTCCATCAAAGTATCAATGTGTACAGCTTTATTGGGCTCATACTTCTCTTGGGATTGGTTAAGAAGAACTCAATCATCCTAGTTGAATTCATCAACCAAGTCAGAGAAAAATCGAAAAAAGTCGTTCAATCTTCCCAACTCATTTATGATTCCATACTTGATGCAAGCCCTCTTCGTATGCGTCCTATTCTTATGACGACATTTAGTTCGATAGCTGCTTCCATTCCTCCAGCTTTTGCCATCGGTCCAGGCGAAGAAACTCGTATTCCTATGGCGATTACAATCTTAGGTGGAATGATTCTATCTACTTTGGTAACTCTCTATCTAGTTCCTGTTACTTACTTCTGGGTAGAAAGAAGATTTGTGGAAAAGGGAAAATAATTTGGGCGCCTTTTCCGGCTCTCCCTCGACGAGGGCGCTCGCTTCGCTGCTCGATCCGGGGCGCAGAGAAAGTTCACCTTACCATCTTTCGTCGGAAGTTGGACATCCCTGTCCAAAGTCCCGACGTGACCCTTCCTGGGTCACTGCGAAAGATGGCAATGGTGAACTTGAGCGTTTTCCTTCGTTCAAAATGTAAGATAAGTTTCATCCTGCAATAGACTAAAGCCTATCGTCAGGATGAGACGGGAATTTAGCTAGTTCCTAAACTGGGGATGGGGACTATAACCTAACGATGCATAAATTACTTAAAAACATTTAAACCTAACATATATTATGCTATTTAAAGAAGATTTGGCACGACTCGTGCCAAATTGATCGGAAATTTTCCGAATCTATCAGAGTATATTCATAGGTTAATGTATTCCCCAACGAGGATTTACTCTTTCGAGCCAAAACGACATGGATGTCGTTTCTCGCACTTTGGAACACGATGTTCCAGGGTGCGACGAGAAAGGGCAAACCGCAGTCTTATCAGAAAGTAGCGTAAAGTTTTCTTAAATCACTTTCAATTTTTTATAAAATTTTATTTATTATGTCTGAAAATAAACAAAATCATCTAATATAACAGAGAATATATTCAATTAAATAGTTTTTGCGAACCTCAGGTGCCTTGGGTTTGTAACCAGTTTAGGTTGTAAGGCAATATAGGATTAATAAAATCTACTCAAATGCTTGTAAAAACTCCTCCCTGCTGATTTTGGACTGGGAACAAATCGCTCTGAGTGTAGAGCCTTTGATGGTTTTATGATTCGGAAGTGTTAGAGGAGTTTTAGTTCCATCTTCATTTTCCCTTATCATGGATATATGTTCTTTTTCTCAGACTATAGAAAAACCTAATTTTTGTAATGTCTTTAAAACTTTTGCTTTAGGAGCATCAACAGGAAACTTACTCACCCCTATTATGCAACCAGTGAATCAGCAACAATAACATCTAATATTTCCGACTCATCATCAAAAATATCTGAGCCAAAGGATTCTATATGAAACTTTATGGCTGATTGAGTGTCCTCAAGTGCTTCTTCAAAGCTATTCCCTTGTCCAACAACGACTCCCTTCAATCCTAATGGGTATCCAACATATCCATCAGAATGTCGTTCAACAATAATTTTGATTTTGTTCATACATCAATTTTGTTTAATTTCTAGAATTTGTCTAGCTTATTTGGACTCAAGGAGAACTCTCCCTAAAAATCGGCATTCAGCAAAAGCAAAGCTTAGTAGTTGCCTTCCTCACGGTCAATGGCAGTGCGGGCGGTTGTCCTTCCCATTCCATCTGTAATTTACAAACCCTCTGATTCTAAGTTAGTTGGTACCCCTGTTTTGAACGGTTTGTATCAAACCTATTCGTATCAGAAAGTAGCTTAGAGCTTTTATCTAAAGGATTCAATCTTTCGTTAGCAAAAAATCTACGAAGAAGCTATATCCCCACAAATTGATAAATCTATAAAATCACTATTTTTACTAAATTTTTCCTTTTTTACCTCTAAGCTTTTATTAAAATCCAATTTATTGTTTCTGTTAAGATATTGAATTTTCTAATATAACAGACAATATATCCAATTAAATAGTTTTTGCGAGACTCAACTATCCTCAGCTCACTTCAAAAAAAACTCTAAATCTTCGGATTCAAAAGAATCAAGATAAATTCTTTTCAATTTTTCATCTTCATCAGCATTCAAGATTTTTATTGCTCTTTTTAGATACTCTAAATTTGCTTTCGGGAATTTATCACCTTTCGATTTGTAAGCTATAAAACTTTTTTGTGCTTCGTATTTCAAATCGTATCCTTCTAAGTAAAAAAGGAATCTATCCTTAACGATAAATCGAAAATAATGATAATTAAAATATTGATTGGGGAAACTACTTGATAGTTTGTTAGCTTTAACGTAAATTGCACATTCTTGTCTTGGTTCCTCGAGGTTGCGGCACTTTATATATTTTACTATACCAGCGGAATGATAATATTCATCCTCTGTATATGGATATTCTAAATAATAAGAGTATGTTCCACCATTGTCTTTCACTAATTCAAAATTCATTGTTGAGTCAGATTGATATGGATGCTGCTTAGATATAAATCCTCCAGCCACTTCTACTAGAAATACCTTCTTGCTATAACCGTTATTTTCTCCAAATAATTCGATAAAATCTTGAATTGGTAAATCCTTTAGATCTTTTTCAAATGTTTGGTCTTCTGATTCATTTATAAAGATTGATCCATCTGAGATAACCAGATCGCCAACTATTGTAAAGTCTTTCACCTTACCACTTACATTCCCTGTTTGGATTTCGTCCTTTTCAATATGTATCTCAGAGGTTTTTTCTTTACAGTAAAGTATTTGAAGAAGAATAAAAATGTAAAGAAATCTCAATTTCATAATACTAATCCTGCCTTTTTTAAAACTTCGAAATCTTCGTTTGTTCTAGGGATGAATAATTCTGTTTTATATTTTTCATATTTCGGTGGACCTTCAATTATTCGTTCAAACTGGACATGAGTGTGTGGTCCTGTAGATCGTCCAGAATTCCCTGACAAAGAGATCGCTTGTCCTGGCTTAACCTCCTGACCCTCTTTCACCAATATTTTACTATTATGTTGAACCTTTATAGCAATTTTATCAGATATTTTTATCATAACGTATAGTCCTCCGGTTTTGTGTGCTGAATTATAATTGTTTTTATCACTATCTTCTGATACATATATTACTTTGCCTCCGACTGGCGTTCCAATTCTTGTTCCAGTTACCATCGGTTCATCCAATGCTCCATGTAAGCTAGGTAATCCTGTTGTAGGATCATTTCGGATTCCTAAATCACTAGAAATTTTTGAGCCTTGAATACCTGGTATTAATAGCGTCTTACCCATCAAAGTAAAGGTTCTAACGTGCCCTGCACCTTCTGGTAGAGTAGAATCATTCATAGGAATTATTCTTTCAACTAGCTCCCGCTTTGCTAGTTCTGTAGATTGACCTAATTTTACTCCTGAATCTCTTAAAGCAAAAGCAGCAGAAGACTTTATTCTTACATCATCAGAATATAATAAATCATACAGAGCAACTTTAGCACTATCTACATTCAAGGCTCCAGGGACTTTTTTAAGCTCTGTATTCAATAAGCCTTCCCCTAATTTTGGGTCTTCGATAATTGTGGCGTAAACTCTTTCTTTTTTTAAAGTCTTCTCAGCTTCGATATAATTCTCGAGTTCTTTTTCTACTAACTTTTGCATACTTGTCGCTAATTTTTTTCTATTTCAGTTAATTTTTTATTTTTAATTTCTTGACTATCATTACCTGCTGCAAGCTCCTCTCTTTTAAGAGTCGCTTTAGCTTGTAATACTTTTACTTCATTTGAAACTGATTCTCTTTTCTTATCAAGTAATATTTTTGAATCTTCAAATTCTTGTTGTAGTTCCTTTATTTTGCTTAATGATTCTTGATTTAATATTTCCCTCCCTTCCAATGTATTTCGCAATTCCATTATTCTTGATTGTTGTTCATTTGAAATACTGAATACTGTCTCTTTTATAGTATACTCGCTTTTTAAAGGTTTGTAATTGTCCAGATATATATTTGGTCTACCTGCCAAATTGATTTGTTTCGCAATATCTCGACCTACATCACTATTTAAGAATTTCTTTTTCTCATTAAGGTAGGCATCCATTATCTTTTTATATTCTTTAGTACCTGGCTCGGCTTTAGTATTATTTAGATTTTTTTCTGCTAGTTCTAATTTCTCATACGCTGCTTTTAATTTAGGGTCGATGTCAGCACTATTGAGTTTTGAAAGCAGTTTTGTTGCTTCTAGAATTTTGGAGTTAGTTATACCTTCTTTTATCTTTTTGGATTGTATTTCTACATATTTATTTGTTTTTTCAGTTGCGATTTTTACTTCAGATTTATATTTATTAATAAGTGGTAATTTAGATTTATTAGCCAAATTTAATTCATCTTCAGCTGGCTTGAGAATTCCTTCGTAATGATTCTTCATCAGTCCATCAAATGCCATAGGATCGAGTTGCCCTTTAGCAATTAATATACCATAATCTGCAGCATATTTATTATATTGAGCTATAGCTTCTGAATGTTTAATATTTACATCGTTTAATGATCGTTTTATACTTTCAAATGCATACCTAGCATTGGATTCATTTTGTTTTAACAAAAAACCTTCATCACTACTTAGTATACTTTCTCTACTTGTTTCTTTTTGAATTAATATACTTCGGTTCTTTTCAATATCTTGTAAGCTTTTTACAATTTTTTCATTGTAGCTACTGATAATTAAACTCGACTGAGGATTTTTATCTAGAATTCTTGTTGGAGTTGAATCTATATTTATTGAAGATTGTCTTTCAGTCTTAGTATCATTCACATTTATGATTGTTACGCCTTGACTGTATCCTTGGTAACTTCTAACCTCATTTATAAACTCTTTGGGGTTAGGCATACGGTCTAGAATATTTCCATCTTGGTCTTTTTCTTTTACTCGTAAGTTACCATCCTCATCTTTATAAAATAACTTCATGTTTCCGTTTTCATCCGTGACAAGCATCTGACCAGTCTGTGGATCATATTCATCCTCCCTTCTTCTTCCAGCCAAATGTTCCGCTATTTGTGATCTTTCAGGTGCAGGGGTTGTAGTTGATCCCCAAGCAAAAGCAATCCCCGCGAGCCCTGCCATAGATCCAACCAATCCTAAAGCTAACTTCGTTACTGTATCTGCAGACATGTTTTCAAAACTATCAACACCATCAATACGATCCAAATGAATTTCCCGATCTGCCTGTGACATATTGTTCAATTCATCTTGTGTGAAGAGTTTAGAATCACCTAGCTTTGCATTTTCTTTTTCTCGAAGAATTTGGTTTGCTTCACTCTTGCGATCCTCAGGGGACATTGCATCAATTTCAGCATCTGACATGTTTTTTTCTTTTCCTTTCGTCTCATTCCCATAGTCAGATTAAGCATATGTCGAATCGTAAAAATCTATCTCGTATTATTCCTTCCTTTCCGTTATTGCATTCATTCATTTTCCTCATACTTATTGCCTTCGCTCACTCGCAAATGAGTGCCCAGTCTAATTCAAAGAATAAACTTGGAACCTCCCCCAAGATTCAATCCCCTCAGTCAATTTCTTCAACAACAACCAATTCACGTGCACTCATGATTGATCTATCCAATCGAGAAAATGTTAGTAAAATGTATAAAGATGAATACATTCCGTACGGTAAGGTTCCAAACTCTTGGACGGGCAATACAAAATCTTGTAACATAGGTAACAATTCCAAAGAATACGATGATGCAACCTTACAGAATCTTCGTTATTATCGAGCCATGGCTGGAGTTCCATCGGATGTTAGCTTCGATGAGAAATACAATAAGTCTGCCCGAGCAGCTGCCCTCATTATGGAAGCCAAAAACAATCTAAGTCACACACCGCCCGTTTCTTGGCCCTGCTATTCTAAAGATGGAAAGGATGGAGCAGGAGCTTCCAATCTTTGTTTAGGTTGTGTAGGTCCCGATGCAATCGATGCCTATGTTTCTGATACAAATATCCAAGGGGTTGGTCATAGGGTTTGGGCTCTTCATCCAAGTCAGAAGGTATTTGGAACAGGAAGTAGCAAAAGAGCGCACGCATTGTACGTGTTTGGTGATTGGAGAAAGAGCGAAGAAGTTTCGCAAATTAAATCTGTAGCTTGGCCTCCCAAAGGTTTTGTTCCTTACAAATTTGGTTATAATCCTGACTATCCTTGGTCTTACCAAGCTTTTGGTTCTGCGACTAACCACAAAGAAGCACAAGTCAAAATGACCATGAATGGCAAATCCATATCCTTTCGCAAAGAGTCAGGCAATTCAGGAATTTTAGTTTGGTATCCAAATGGTTTAACGAAACCGAGTAAATCCAACGATTACAATAAACCGAATGAAGATATAAATATTTTAGTAGAAATTTCCAATTTGACAATTGATGGCAAACCACAAAATTTTAGTTATACTGTAACATTTATTGATCCAGAAAAGAAAACTATCGAATCGAGCACTGAATCGAATGCTACTTCTGATTCAAATAATTCCACTGCAACAAATAGTACTGAATCCAATTCAACCAATCAGAGCAATACCAGTAATCAAGAAATTGTTTATGACAAGGAAATGAGTTCCGCACTTTTATCCTATGCTTATGATGGGGATTCAAAGAAAGCAGAAGACGCCTTGAAGAAAAAAGCCGATCCCAATATTTCGAACAATGGATGGACCCCATTGATGTATGCCTCTTACTTTGGGCACAAATCCATAGTTGAAACTTTACTAAAATACAAAGCTGATCCAAGTAGGGAATTAGATGGTTGGAATGCTGCAAGTTTAGCAAAATATCAAAAGTATGATGACATAGTTGAATTGCTTCAATCAAAATCAAACAATGCCAAGCGATCTTTATCTGAGATGCCTAAACAAAGATCTTTGAATATTGACGTACCTAAACCAAAAAATATAAAATGATTCTATTCAAGTTTTGGTTGAATCAATGATTTACTCTCATCATACAATCCAACCAATAATTTATCACCGGATGTTGAATTAGGAAGGAATTTGATACCTGCGAATTTCGCAGAAGAATAAAGATCAGCCTGTCCTTCTTGGAAGAAGTAGGACTCTGCACCAATTTTGAAATCGTAGTCGCTTCGGAAATATTTTATGGAATACAATCCATTATGTGAGTCCACAGCTTCATGAGAAAGTCGAATTGGTTTAATAACTCCCGATTCAATTTCGAAGAGGAGAAATCCTCTTCGAAACTTTTTGACATTGCTAGTTGATTCGAATTTCGACCAATCATAATTGAGAATCATATAATCCCCCTGGAACATTGATCTTGGGTCAACGGGCACGAGAGGAAGTAGAACTAGTTTACCATTTTCTCGAATTTCTTCTTTTCCTATAATTGCATATACAAGAAATAATATAAACAATAGAGAATTGAATGTAAGTAAGATGATAGATAATTTATTTTGATTCCATTTTTCTTTCATAGAGAACCCATCCTGAATATGTGAACAAAAATAAAACACCGGAACCTAACATATATAAAGATTTCTGTAACAAAGTAATCTCCATTTGATAGTAAAGAATAAAGAAATATCCGATTAAGGCAAGTCTTCCCAAATTTGCTATAAAAACTGATTTATTGCGAAAACCAATAAATATGATGATATGCGCAGCTAATATTCCTGGTGCTTTCATCAATGGAAGAAATAGTAAAATAGAAATAAAAATAGTCATCCATTCTTTGGATAACTCTTTAAATGATTCATAAATTAAATAATGTATTGCGAGAATTAAAAAAACAAAACTAGCAATCAACGAGAAATCAATCTTAGAAGCTATAACATGGGGGAAAATAAATAAACCCAAGAAACTCAAAGTCAATGAATAAAATAAATAAGAATCTTGATTAAATATTCTCTTACTATCACTAAAATAGATTAATCCAATGGAAAGGAATGCACCTAAATATGGATAGAAAATTAATATTTGTTCCTGCTCCATACTTCCTAACAAGGAACTAAATGTAATGATTACTGCTAGAATTTTATAAATCGAGTTCTTGAATATAAAATAGAATACTATTTGAAAAGCTATATTGATGATAAGAAGCATATCCAATGATACGTGAGTAAGTCCATCTAAGCCGAAGAAGAAAAGTGCATAACCCTGTAAGAAAAAAGAAAGAAGAACTGGATCCTTCGACTCTTTAGTTTCTTCAGGAATTAGATACGAAAATACACTTACAACAATTATTGTACACATTCCTAAAGTAGTATTGAATCCATCTGAATCTAATAAATCTAGTATACCAAGAAAAAAGAGAAAAAACATTCCAGCAATCACAGAACCAAAGAAACTTAATACTTGAATATACCAAAGTGTATGATTTTGCTTTGGCAGACCAGTGGATGAGATATCTTGAGTCTGATCTTGATGTGGATTCATATTAGATTTAGAATTATTTTTAGGATTCATGAGATGCTATTCTCTGATCGTCAAATTCCTTCTTTAGTTTTAGAAGATGTTGAATGGAAAAGATCGTAAATAAAATTACAATCATAAATCCGATGAAAAATACTGCTGCATTTTCAAAGGATGCAATATTGATAAAACGAATCATGATAAAAAATAACCAATACAATAATGATACCGTAACATTTGCAAGTCGAAAATATTTTCCTCGGAAAAGATAATAGCTTAATGATAAAAATACAATTGGAATGATCCATTTGAAGATAAAAACTAATCCATCATCCCAACCCTCATCCTTATCGAAGAAAAAATCTGTGCTTGCAGAAAAGAAAAAAGAAAGTGTTATGAGAAGTAAAAATGGTGAAAAAATATTTTGTGAAGATTCTGGAAATAATTTTGCAAGAAATTCTTCATAAATAATAATAAATCCGTAGAACAAAATTCCACCCAGTAGATAGATGATTTTCGCATTTTCCCCAGGATATACTTGCTCTACATAAAGGTGGATAGTTAAAAAAGCTATACTAATCCACAAACCGATAACAACTCCAGTTCTACTTGGAAAATTCAATAAAATTGTAAAGAGACACCATCCAAAAAATAAATCATAGGCATCTGCTCCAGTTTGGTAGATAGAACCAAACAATAAAAGTCCAGCACCCGTTAAAAAAAATAGTAAAATCAAAATAGCTTCCGAAAATTTTTCATTGAATCGATATTGAATCCAAATAAAAAATGAAGCTAAGTATAAAAACCCAAGACCACCTAATTTAACATAACGATGAATTTCATTCCAATTGAAAGCGAGTAAGAAAAAAATTCCAACTACAAAAAGCGAAATCCCTGTTAATAAAAAATGATTCTTAATCGAATTAGAAAGACTTGATTGATTTTCATTTGAAGTTAGCATATTCTTATTATCCTAAAATAAATTTTTAAGTTACTCAACTAGAATACATTCTTTCAAATAAGCTTCTTTAAATTTATTTCACCCTAACTTTTATAAAATCTGATTCTTAAATGGGACTTCATCTACAAATATGTTAGTGCATTAGTTTTTCTAATTGTCTAATAATTATTTCTAACAAGCAAAGAGAATATAGCAGAAACAGTGATTGCTTGCAATGTCTGGAATGTCACCCAAATCCACCAAATTGGTAAATTTCCAATTTGGAGGAATGTTGTAAGCATTAGTGTTGGTCCTACGAAAGCGGCAAGGGAAAATAGAGTCCCAAATAAAAGACCACCTACGAGTCCTTCAGGAATGCCATTTTTACAAAGAAAGTAGAGTGCACCCAGTGCGAATATTGTAAGAAAGTCAGCTGCAATTGGACCAAGCCAATAGACATTTGCCATAGGAACAAAGATTCCAGAAAGACTTGGATCAAAGTAAAATTTAGAAAAGAATAGCATTCTCAATGGGAAAGCAACGACTTCCCAAAAGCCAAATGCCAAAAGAAATCTTAATAAAAATTGGTTCCAATCATTGGATGTCTTTAAACTCATCTATTTCCTCGTCTCGTCTACTAAACTTACATTAATCTCTCTACTCGTACTTATTTGAAAAGTATTTATTTAGATTATTTTTTAGTTTTAGAGGAATTTAATAAAAATGTAAAAGTTAAACTTAGATTTTGAGATTTCAGTTTAATGAGTTAATGGATATTCGAGGACTAAAGGATGAGTAAAACGAAAGTCGTTGTTCAATGATTGCTCACTAAACAACGACGAAATTCTAATTTTGGGAAATTTATTTCCCTACAATAAATACCATATTGGTAGTCGCAGAACCACCAATGTTTAGCATCAATCCGTTCTTAACTTTAGGGACTTGGTATTCTCCTGCAGTGCCAGTAACTTGCTTGTAAAGATCCAACATCATTCTCGCTCCAGAAGCTCCCACAGGATGACCGACCCCGATGAGCCCACCAGATGGATTGATTGGCTTCTTGCCTTTGAAATCAATTACACCGTCTTGGATTGCGATATGCTCTTTACCTGGCTCAGTAATTCCGAAAGCAGAAATCGCAGCATACTCACTGGAAGTAAAACAGTCATGCGTCTCAAAAACATCAATGTCTTTTACACTCATGTCTGCGCGATCGTAAGCATCTTTTACCGTTTGGCGAGTCCATGGAAGAATGTATTTGTTACCAAGAGATTCAGCAACTTTTGCATCAAAAGTAATTGGTGCAACTCGATGTCCCCAACCTTTAACTTGTGGAATCTCAGAAGTTTTGATGCCTTTTTTCTTAGCATATTCATCTGTGTATTTCTTCGATGCAAGAACTACGACTGCTGCACCATCTGTAACTTGCGAACAGTCTGTAATACAAAGTCTTCCACCCACAGCCATATTAGTTTCTGAACCACGATTCATTGCATGCTCTTTGTTCATAAACCAAGAACGAGTTTGTGATTTTGGATTTCTCTTAGCATTGTCGTAATTGATTCGTGAAATCTCAGCAAGAGCATCCATGAATACTTCTTCTTTGAGCTTGTATCTTTCTAGAATAACATCCGCTAGTTTACCGAAAAGTTTTGGAAAAGGAAAAGATAAGCCTTTCGCTTCTTTCTCATAGTAAGCTGCTGTTCCAAGGAAATCTCCCCCGATTGTAGAACTTACAGTTTTCATCACTTCAATTCCAAGAACGATAGCAACATCATAGTCTTTTGCACGAATGTGAGTAGTTGCTGCATCAATGGCAACTGAACCAGATGCGCAAGCTGCTTCGTAGCGTGCACTTGGTACGCCATAGAATGCTGGATCTACTTCAGTTAAGAATGCTCCCAAGTGACCTTGGTTTGTGTACTGCTCCGCATCAAAATTTCCAACAAATACAGCGACTCTGTTATCTTTGTTTAATTTCTTGATTTCGGAAGGCTCGATCCCTACTTTTTCCAAAGCATCTGTCATGATTTCGCGCATCATGGACATGAATGTTTTGCCTTCTTTGCTCCAGTTTCTCTGGAAGTCTGTTTGTTCTCCGCCTAAAACGTATACTTTATCGCTCATGCTTTTGCTCCTAATCTTTGAACATTTACCTTAATCAACAATCTCTCAACCTTTGAACAAAGATCTTGGATCGAGTATATTACCTAATTCGTAGAATTTCTTATTTGGTTTCGACTTTGTTAAAATTGTTGGAACCGGAATCTTACTTTTCTCCATAATCGCTATGGTATCCTTAGGTCCACCTAAGAAATCAACGAATGCTGATGCAGGAACCCAATTGAATCCAAATCCCATAGCCATATCGACCATTTCTTTAGTTTCTACAACTTCTCCAACAATAGATAGTGAATAGCTGATGTATCTTGCGATGAAATATCTTGCAAGGTCTGCTTCCATTCCTTTTGCTGTTTTAACAATATCCATTGCAGCTTTGTAGTTTGATTCTTGGATAAGCTTCTTTACTTTAGGAATGTAAGCGATATCAAATTTTGGATACGGATCGTACGCACCAGTTAAGATATTGTATACAAATTTTTCTTTCTTGCCATCAGCAGTCTTAGTGATTTTTGTAAGACCACCTTTTGCTTTCATACCTAGTTTGCCTTCATCAATCATCTTCTGCATATAAGCAGGTAGCTTGAATGTTGAATGAGCAGCGTCTTTCGTATTATCATAGATGTTATCAACGATAGCTTTGTGAACATCAAGTCCAACGAAGTCAACAGTCGCGAGAGGTCCCATCGCTCTTCCCGTGTAACCACCCATGATCTCATCCATGAGTGCGATTCCACCTTTGTCTGCATACTTCTCAGCAAAGATAGCTACCTCATTCATCAACTGGAATCCAACACGGTTTCCTGCAAATGCGGGAGTATCATTTGTATAAACGACGGCTCTTCCTAATTTGTTAGAAAGGTATTCTCCCAAATCTTTTGTTAATTTCTTGTCATTGCCTGGATGAGTTACTAGCTCACATAGAATCATTTTATAAGGTGGGTTGAAAAAGTGAGTGCCATAGTAATGCTTCTGGCCATCTTCATCGAATGCCTTCGCAAGTCTTTCGATGGACAATCCAGAAGATACAGTAGAAACTATGGTTCCTGGTTTTCTAGATTTCGCAATACGTTTGTTAATTGGTTCTTTAACTTCATAGCTTTCTGCTACCAATTCGAAGACCCAATCGGATTCGGAAACACAACGTTCCAAATCTGCATCGTAGGTACCTGGAATTAAATTCTTACGAATTACTTCTGCTTTCACAGAGTTGTATGCTTTTTCAACTCCGTCTTTAGCCTTTTCCAAATCTCTGGCAAGCATATAGACTTTTGCATTTCCAAATGCGGCGATGACTCCCGCAGATCCAGCGCCCATAGCGCCGTTTGCACCGAGAACAGTTACAGTTTTTATCTCTCTCATTACAAATCTTCCATTTTCGTTTTTATAATTACAGGAAATTTACAATTAAGGCGCAGGGAAAGGATTTTTTTCTACAACCTCAGTGGATCTTATATCGATTTAATATGTGAATCTTTTCTTGCTTAAGTCTTGCTGGAGTCCACTTTTTAACCTTGGCAATTATTTTCAAAATTCCATCTAAGTCTTTCTGTCCTGGTAAACCAGGAACGCCAACCCCCGATCTTCGGAAGAAAAAGTCGCTACCAGTTTGGATGGATTCATTTTTTGCAATAAAAGTAACTTCTTCCGAATAGAACTTTTCGCCGCCTGAAAGTGTGAAATATGTCTCATTGCCTTTTGCTTCTTATAGAATTTCAAAAGCGTACGATCCGTACCTTTGGGCTAA
>Ga0100378_1001850_pt1 | contig 21623 bp, 22 predicted proteins | sample CryGeymeta201502_FD_81535 | JGI IMG/M metagenome (GOLD analysis project Ga0100378, IMG submission 81535) | Groundwater microbial communities from Crystal Geyser aquifers in Utah, USA - Crystal Geyser metaG 2015-02 | ecosystem: Environmental > Aquatic > Deep subsurface > Groundwater | place: USA... | reverse complement strand
TATTATTGGACTAAGAAAAGCTGATTTTAATAATACAGAACTTATTTTAAATTTGGTCAAACATTTATTAGAAGATTATGAAATTGTAGATAGTTTAAGGAAAGAGACCATTTGTGATTATGAGGAAATTACAGGAAAATTAATGAGAATTACTATGTGTAAAGAAAATTATGGTGTAGAAGATAAAAATATAATACTTGATGAATTAAATGAATTTAAAGAAAATGAAGAAGAAGAAGATAAAGAAGATAATGTGTACAAAGATGATATTTTAAATTTAATAAATGTAGTAGATGTAGATAATAAAGATAATAAAGTTAATAAGGATAATAAGGATAATAAAGATAATAAGGATAATGAGGATAATATTAAGGAAGGAGGTAAAAACGGGGAATATAAAATAGTTGCTGAGGAGGAAAATAGAATAAATGCTGATGATAATAAAGCTAAGAATACTGGCATAAAAAATAATTATATTACAACCGAGAGTAAATTTGTTCATAATGCTGGAAATAAAGAAATCCAAGATAAGCAAATAAGTAAAGAAATCCCAGAAATCAAAGAAAGTAAAGAACTAAAATGTTTTAAAATTTCTAAAAACAATATCTTAATTCCAGAAACTAATTTAGTCAAAAATAATAAAGAAATCAATCTAAACCCAATACAAGAAGATAAAAAAGCAGATGTGAAAAATTTCAATTTTAAATTTAAAAAACTTGATGGCAATACAGTTTTTCCTTTGAGTAGAATAAATAGTACAAAAGATAATTTTCAATGGTATGAAGAAGTGATACAACTTAAAAAGATTGAAAAACAAGAAAAGCCAAAGCAAAATTATTCTAATAAAGAATCAAATTCGTCTTCAATATTTGGTAAACTTAAACCTATTCCTGATAAAACCATAACAAAATTAGAAAAATGTAATTCTCTTGAAAAAGAAATAGAATTAATAAAAGAAAAATTAATAAAATCAGCTAATACACTACAATATATTGAGAAATAAATACAAAATATAAATAACGTAATTTATAATTAACATATAACGTATATTATTAAAGTAATTATTTATTAAAAATTATTTAATATTAAAAATAATTTTTATTCATTTACATATTAATGGATAAAATCTATACTGAAAAATGGGCTGATAAAATAATAAAAGATAGATATATTGTATTGATTGATACTGTTGGAAATAAAAGATTATGCACAATTAATGATAAGTAGTTTACAAATTAATATACACCTAATAATTTAAATTAAATTATTAAATTAGGACTGTAGAAATAAACGACCAAATCATAAGAATTTCTGAATTTGTTAATTGTGATATAAATACATTTTGGGAAATATATACCGAAGAAAATACTAATAATCAGAAATATAGAAAAATAAACAATAAAGAATTCTTTTGCCAATTAAATAATAATAAAATTATACAAGAAGGTAATAAGAATTAATAATATTATTATAGGAGTTTCAAATGAAAATTCAATAAAAGTAGAAAATAGTAAGTTTAATCAATCAAATCAACCCAATCAAAACACTATTCAAATAGATATAGACGAAAAATTAGTACTAAACAAAAACCAAAATTTTAAATTCTGGCTTGCTCCAACTACATTAACAAATATTGTTGACGCTTTAGTTTCAAATAAAGATTTAAATAAACAAATAAAGTAAACGAGAATAATACAATATATTTAATGATAAATTTACTAACTAATTAATAATATTAGTTACTTAAGCATGGACACTCTATCAATAATATTAAACTATACAAATTTGACTCCTAAATGTCATATCCTTATTTACGATGAAACACATGGATTCTTATGTCAAGCCATAACTCAACGTACTTCAATGCAATCAAATATTATCTCAGTATTTGATGAAAAAATAAGAGGGAAAAATATGTGCTTACTTAATTTAAGAAAAAAAGATAAATACCCAATCACTTATGTAAATAGAAGTTATCTAAGTGATGAAACTTCTCTTTACTATCCTGTTATGTCAAAATATTATACTGATTACTTTGAAAATATAATAATTTGTATTAAAAGAGAAGAGAACCTATGTGAGATATTCTTTAGTTTATTTAGATATCTTAAGATATGTGGAATCATTATTATATATTCAAAAGACTTAAAAGTATGTATAAATAATAAATTACTTATATAGGAATTATTAATAATTGAGAAAGATTTAATTGATAAAAACTTAGCGGTTGATATTAAAATTAAGGAAACTAAAACAAAAGAGTATCAAGAATTATCATCAAAGTCTGATAAAAACTTAAATAATAGAGGTAATCTTGGTTATGTATTAACTGGTATAAAAGTTAATAATATAAGCTAAGCAGCTGAAAAATATTTATATATTTCTTAATAAATGAAATTCATATAAATTATATAAAATTTAAACTACTTTATTTATTAAATCCTTTATTAAATTTTATACATTATAGATTATTATATATAAATTAAAATTTTGAGTTATAACTATTAATAAAATTTATTAATGTCTGTTTTACAAGAAGAATATCAACTATTGAAAAAAAGTTTTATAAATGAATACTTCGAAAATTTAAAGTAATCTTATAGAAATAATATTACTTAGTGATTTAGAAAAACATAAATTTAAGGAATTATATTCAGTTTTAAAAATGCAAACATTAGTCAGAATGCATTTATGTAGAAAGAGATTTAGAATATTAAAAATAGAAGCATTAGAAATACAAAGAAATTTTAAGGGTTATATAGCTAGATCAAACCATTTAAAAGTTGTAAAAGGAAAGTCAGAAGAATTAAATCATGCATTTTTTGAATATCATCTAACAATTGTACAAAGAATGTAAATTATATTATTTAATATATGGTTTATTTAATAATTTTATTTTAGTTGGAGAGGATTTAGTAGTAGAAAGTTTAAATTGGATTATGGAGCAAGAAAGAAATATCTTAAATTCTTATCTGAAAGAAATGAGGAAGTGTTTAATAAATTAAGTGATTATGCCAAAAGTATACATTGTGAAGAAGAGGTAATTAATCATTAACAAATTAACATGATTTAAATTAAATTTCTCTACAGAGACTTAAAGAAGAAAACAACAGAAAGCATTTTACAAATATAGCCTCTAATTTACACCATCTAATATCAACTAAAATCACTCCTGGAGTATATAATCCTCCATTTGTAAAGGAAGAAAATAAACCTCAAGTATACAACGCTGATATAGAAACTCATTTAAAATCTATATTTAAAACTAATTTTGTAAAATCACAAAAGTTTGATATGATGCAAAAGGGCGGAAGTCACCATTATCAATTAAATAATTTATACGAATCAAGAAAACAGGAAAATTCACATTTCCACAGTAATAGTCAAAGAAAGCAAGCTTAACTTACTTTTTTAACTAAAATTAGAGTAGATATTATTATATAATATATTATAATCAAATATGTAAAATAAAGTAATAAAGATATTTAATATTATTCTATAAAAGATAATATATGAATTTTCTTTAATTTAAATTAATTACATTTAATCTAATTATCATATAAACAACCATCTAAATCTTATTTATTCATTTTAATCCCACATTAAATTTCATAATAAAGTAATGAACTCTTTTTAGTTTTGTCTTCATCTAGTAGTACCTCTGTTACATTATACCATACGTTAAACGGAATAGAAGTTGAATGTTCTAAACTTGCACAGTCTTTTGACCTGTAGTTATAAAATTGCTTCCAAGTCAGTAGTAAATTTCTTAGATTAATTAAATTTTTGCTTGCGTTATCATAACTTTGACTTAGTTCCTAAAAGATGATAATTAGTTAAGTTAAGTTAACAATTAATACTTCTAAGAAAGTTTCTAATTGACCCATTTGAAATTTAATTATAAGTATGATAAGCGAGGTATTAATACAAGAAATATTTGTTTGATTGATATCATCTGGATTAACTAACTCAACTAAGTTAAAAAATATTTCGCATATATGCTTTTCTATAAATCCACATATTTTACAATTATTAATAAATTTATCCTTTTCTTCTATTTTATTATCTTCATCATACTATTAGAAATATTTTATATAATAATGTTACTTTCTTAAATTTTTCTTTAGAAAGGATTACAGATCTTAAAAATACATTTGAGTCAACTAAATGATTTTTTGATATTATTTTCGAGCATAATACTTTATATTCATTTGAATCAAAAAGGTAATAATTCAGAAGTATAAAGTTCGCTTTGTTAAACTTTACTAATTCTGCTAAAACATCAAAGGACATTTGTAATAAAGCTGACTTTTCAGTTTTAGAGTAGATAATATCATTTAATAAACAAGGCATTAAACCACATTGAGCTACATAATATTGTATAAATGTATTATTCCCTCGTAGAATAACTTCAATACAAGATGATAACCAGAATTTAGCTGAAGAATATGGGCACTCAACTATAAATTTAAATATTATTTTCTTAAGTAATCCAATTACATCCTTATTTGTTGATAAACCTTTTACTAATTTTGTAAAATAATTAATCCTATAAATTATAAATAAATTAAAGTTATTATTTTACGATGCTCCGTCTATTATAAGATTTTCTAATATCTTTTCTGTATCAATATTTTTTAATTTATTATCATGCAGATTCTTCTCAATCATATAAAATTCTTTAGAATATATTATATCTTTCTTTGTTTCATACTTTTTTAATTCGAATTTTTTTAATTGACCAACAAAATAATTGCTAAAGATTAATATGTATTTCGGAGAGAAAAAGTCTTCAATATCAACTGCAGATAATAAGTCTAATTTCTGACCAATATTACTTTGATCTTTACAACAATAATTATAAATAAGACGAAGAAATTGAATTTTTAAAGCAGAGTCAACATCACATTTACATCCGTTTCCCTACAAGAATTATAGTTAAATATTACGTGATAGGAATTTTCATCCTGTAAATTAATACCATCAGTATTAAAAATAGGTCTAGTAGATTCTTCATGAATATTTCCCCAATCAAGATAGTCAATATATTCTGATAATAAAGGAATTAAGTTTTGCTTAGAAGAAAACTCTTGAACTTCTACTTTCCTTTTACCACCAAGTAAGGTTGATATAACAAAAAACATTTCTATTTGAAAAGTTGTGAATTTCAAGTAAGTTATATACTCTAAATAAATTATTAAATAAATTAATAAGAAAATTATTAAGAAATGCATTAATTTTAGTTAACTTACGTGAAACTCGTTCATTAGTTTTGATCTTAGGTCCAAATTTCTTAATTATTCTTGACATTTCTGTATATTGATTATAAATATTATTTTTATTTCTGAACATCGAAATTCTTTCCCAATTTACATTATAAGCTCCGAACACATCTGTTTCTACAATAGTATGTATATTTTGTTTAGTAAGCTTGTAAAAAAATGTTTTGGTCTGATGATAATAATTTCGTTCTAAAGCTTCATCATTTACGTAATCTAATTCAATTTCATTGAATATTTTTTTAGAATCAATATCATCTATTGAATTATCAATAATATTATTGTTAGTAGTATTAATTGTATTTGTATTTGATGTATTATTAGAATTTGCAGTATTAATACTACTAGAATTATTTCTATTTAAACTATTTTGTAATTCACTAAGTAAACTCAATGTTGTATTTTCATAATTGTAACTATCTTTTTGGAAAGCAATTATTTGTTTGATTCGTTTTTTAAGTATTGTATATATTAATTTTGGAAAATCATTAAGATTTAAACATAAAGCTTGGTTTACATTTGTAATTTTCACGTTTGGTTTTATTTTTAAATATTCTTTATGCTTTAAATTTAAAAAAATTGATTTATAATATAATTTACTTTGAACTTTTGTTTGAATTCAATTTTTTTATGATCAAATATTAAAATAGCGAGAAGTCGACAAAAGAGATCTAGCTGTGTTAATTTAGTATGAGTATAATTATCATTAAAGTTTGTAAGAGCATCAATTTGTATAAGATCTGCTCTATTTATAAATAACTCTTCACAGATTTTAATGCATATTTCAATAAGACCCTAAAAATTATATTATTATATTACTTTTTTCAACATAAATTTCATTACTAAGTTAATAAAATCAACATTTTTTGCTAAATATTTTGCAATTTGTTTATTATTTTTCATTATTTTCTCAACTAATGTTAACAGTTTTAAAGCATTTGTTTCACTAACATCTGATAAACAATCTATTATAGATAAGAATAGTTTTGAGTTATAGAATGCCTGTAAAACAGTTTTATTGTTATTTATATTATTAGTTGCTATACAAAAATCAAATTCCTTAGTGATTTCATCAATACTGTCATTTGAGGAAATTTTATGTTGTAATTTATTAATGGCTATATTAATTTTGTTAAAATCCATCTCTATCTCTTCAAAAGTCTAATTAATAAGGATTTATTTATACTTGATTCAATCTTTCTTTATCTAAAATAATTATGTTTTTTTGTTTAAGATGTGAGTAAAAGTTGTTTTTATTTCTTAGTCTTTCCATTATTTATTTTAATATAATAAATTTGTATGAATTAATATAATAAATTAATCCGTATAGAAATATTTGTAAATAAATAATATTAGTTTATTAGCTTATATTAAATATAAGAAATATAAAAGAAATATTAGAAAATTTAATAAAGATTATAAATATAAAAAACTTTATAAATACTTTAATATAAATATACATTACTAATTAGACGTTTTATATTATTTTTCATCTCCTTCTTCAAGTCCTGCATTTGAGTTTTTTATCTGTTCATTTATTTTCTTTCGTATCTTCTTTTGATTTTTTCTCTCAGAGTCGGCCAAAAAATTATAGACTTTTTTTGTTTCTTTATCTAAAACAGCCCATTCAGCTTTAGCTTGCTAAAAGATTTAAATTAATATTGATTACTTTTTCTAATTCGAAGTCGTTGAGACTAGGATGTTGGTGGATAAACTCTTTTTTGAAATACATAAATGGCTCTGTTTTTGTGTGTTTTAATTCTAAAGTAACTCCGTTGTAAATATTGTTTGGTGTCTTTATTTGTATATTTGAATCATTGCTTAGTCCAGGAGTGTTGCTTGCTTCATTTGAATTTAAGAAACTTTTTACTTTTTTCTCTGTTACTTTTGGAATTTCTATGTCGAGATTATTATTGTCTTCTTTTGTATTAAAAAGGCTTGATTTTATATCAGGTTTTTCTACTGACTCATTAAAAGTTTTGACATCAAAGATTTTGGATAAAAGAGAGTTTTGCTTTTTTAAATTACTTTCTTGTGTATTTTGATTTTCAGCTTTAGTTTCTTGTTCTTTTAATTGTAATTCTTTGTTTAGTTCTTTTAATTGTACTTCTTTGGCTGGTTCTTTAGATTGTACTTCTTTGTTTGATTCTTTTAATTGTAATTCTTTGTTTGGTTCTTTTGATTGTACTTCTTTCGATACTTCTTTTGTAACTTCTTTCTTCTCTTTTGTTTCTTTATTTGAATTTATATCCTTGTTTTCTAGTTTGTCTTTTGATTGAGTCGGAGAAGTAAATGGGAAGTTTTTGTTTACCTATTAATTAATTTTTAATAGTTACATTGGTTTTTGAAGGCATTGACAAATTGAAGACTTCGCATATTTCTGAAAATTTGCTGCTGACAAAACTAAAGTTATTCTCTTTCTCTTTCTCCTTCTCTTTTATATCTGTAACTTCAGAAGTTAAATTTAAGGAGTTTAATTTAGCTTCATTTGCCATACGTAGCTTCATCGCAGCAGATCTATATTTTCTTTTCTCTCTTTTCTCAGGTACAACAGGTCCTACAGAATTAATTACTTTATCGCCTTTATTTTCTGACTTGTCTAACTTCTCTGGAATTTCTTTTTCAACCTTACTGGAAAAGGACAGGTTCGAAGCTTGTTTATTAAGAACTCCATGATCTTGTGAAGAGTTAGCTCCTTTTGGCTTTGCTCCTTGAATAGGACTTGAAGAATTACCTCCTTCTGAATTTTCATTGTTTTTGTTTCGTTGGTCTAAATGCTCCTTTCTTCTTTTATCTAATGTGTGGATATGCTTTTTGAATGCAGGGTTCCCTGGCTTAGGTTTGAAGCCTAACTCCCTCTTACGCTTAATTCCACTAATTAAATTTTGTGTGACATTTTGTTTGTGTTTCTTAAACAGTTCAGGAAACATCTTTGCTAAAATGTCAGGTTGATTTTTAACGCAGTAAAAAACGAAGTGTTCTTTACATTTTAAAAACTGCTCATTAATAGATAGTAGCTCATCGATTTTTGTAGATGTTAGCTCATCTGTGTTAGTTGCTTTCTCCTCCAAACCAAACATATTCGAGTCATACATTCCTTCTTCAAACATTTCATTTCTAAAATTTCCTAAATCAATATTTGCGCGTTTAAATGAGTTATTTAAACTATCGGTTTGCATTAGGTTTGTAGTATTAGGTAGTTCATTGGAATAAGATAGCTGTCGGCCAATAACTTCTCTATTTGACGAAGTTTGATTTTCTTCTAATGGCTTCATACCTTCTTTATTAAGTTCATAAACATTAGATTTAGTTAAAGACGTTAATTTATCATTTATATTTATATTATTATCGTAATTGTGTTTAATGTTATTGATATTTGGGTTTTGTTTTTCCTTATTAATGCTTTTGTCAATATTTATTTCAGTTTTATATATCGAGTCCTTTATCATTTTTTCCTGTTTACTATGTTTTATTATAAAAAATTGGATATAAGTGTAATATAGTTTATCCTAAATAATTAATTTATAATAAAAAATGGTACTGTTATAAGAGATGTTCAGACTTGCATGGCGAAACTATCACTATCACGAATTTAAGGCCTTCTTATTTCCTAATTAGTAGACGTATCATTTTTTAATTCGTTAATTTGCATATTGGATTATTAATTAAATTAATTAATAACCTAATACATAGTAAAATATGTAAAATAATTATTATATGTAATAAATTTTTATAATAAAAATTAAATTATATTTAATTTTCAAGTTAATAAATACTATTGCTATTTTATAACTTTTATACATTGTTATAATACAAACAATATGCAGTTATTTTAATAATATATTAAAAAAAGAATTAATACATGATTACTAGAATCCTTTAATAATGTTTTTACTTCCAGGTGAAGTGATAAAAGAAAAATCTTACTAAAATCACTAGAATTGAGTTTTTATCACAAAAATATAATAAAGTTAGCCCGTATACATATAAATATATACATATAAAAGTATGTTAAACTATTAAATTAATAAATAAAAACATATAACAAAGTCTAATAATTTTTAATATTTTTAAATACAAAGCTATTTATACCAAAGTCTATTTATTTACAACTTTCTATCTAATGCTAATAAAAATGCTATATTATAATTATAATATTTACAGTTAAATCCACAATCTAATAAAGTTGTCTGTACTTCCGCTTAAAAATGCTTTTTGCTTTTTACCTCTAAAGCTTATATCGATTGTGCTTAAACAGTTTACATAGCTCTTATGACCTTTTAAGTTATATATTAAAAAGCCAGAACCAGGATCAATTATTTTAATATTGCTATCTGTACATCCGCAAACAATAAAAGTTTTATTATTGATAGTAATAGTACATAAACTGTTAACAAATATTTTATAACAAGTATCAACTCTTATTGAATTTACAATTTTACCAGTATCTACATCCCATATATTTACTAAATTATCACTTCCACCACTTACGAGATATATTTTTGAGTCTATTTCCATTTTTGATAAACAGTTTACAAAATTGTTATGTCCATTTAAAGTTTTATCTAGACAATCTTGATGTCCCATATTAGGATTCCATATTTTTATAGTTTTGTCTCCACTACCACTAGCTATTAATACTTTTGAGTGGACATATATAATTTCTAAACAACTAACGAAAGAGTTATGTCCAATAAATGTATTCAATAATACTCCTAACACTGGATCCCAAATTTTAATCGATTTATCATCACTCCCAGAAACAAGAAGTGTATTTTTATCAGTAATAAATGAAGTAACACAAATCACAGGTAACTCATGAGAAGACAAAGTATTTTTTAAATTCAGATTATTAAAACTCCAAACTTTAATACTATGATCATCACTTCCACTTACGATTATTTGATCATATTTGTGTTTAAAGCTATGAAGGCAATAAATATATCCTGAGTGTCCATTTATATCTTTGTAAGTATGGAATATATTGCCAGTTTCTAAATTCCATAGAACAAGTTTATGTTCTTTATTAGAAGTAACTACATAGTTTAAGCTTCTAACATTTACAGTTGTCAAACAACAAATACTAAAGTTATTGTTAACCTTTTGAACTTCACTTATTTCTTTGATTATGCTTTTTACACTGAATTTTGGAAGGCTTTCTTTTGTTTTACTCTAAAGAGTTATTAAATTTAAAGATTTTAATTATATTAGTCTTTTATTATTTACTTTGTATTGATCGATTTTTTGAATAAATTCAGTATAGTTCATTACAGTTTCCATTGAGTTTTTTATAGCTGCTCTCTCATTAACTAACTCCTCATATTCTGATTTTAAAGTTTCCATAGATTTTCCTTTTGTAAACTCACTCTCCAACTTTTTTATTAACTCTAAAATATGTTCTTTTGCATGAATATCCAACTCTATTTCATTTATTTTCAAATTTAACTCAGAGTTCTTATTTTTTAGCTCAATCATTTCATTGATCCATATCAACTTATTATTAGTATTTGAGCTATTATAGGAACTTTGCCAGTGTTCAAATTTGTAATTTATATTCTGATTTTTGATAGTATCTATATCAGAATATTTTAATTTTTCTTTAGGAACAACTTTTTCACAATTAAAACACTTAGTAACTCTTTTAGTGTTTTCTTCACATTCTTGTTTATGGGAGGAATAGTCTAGAATAGAAACTTCATCTAAGTATTGGCTTCTCACTTTTAGTTTTTGAAAAAGTTTAAACAATGTTTTGTTTATAGGACTTATTTCTATTTTATGATTTCCTACTGGACAATTTAATTGATCTTTTACTCTTTTTGTTATGCAATGTTTACAAAAAGTTGTCTCACAATTAAGGCACATTTGTGGAGAAAGGATTATATTTAGACATAGTCGGCATATAAAGTTTTCTCTAAACTTTTCAAAGTATATTTTGTCGACAAAGTCTTCCTCATTTATTTGGTATTTCTCATGATTCAGGAATTGTGTTGCCATTTTAAAAATTCAAATATTTACCTTTAATTACTATAATACTTAATAAAGCGTTAAAATTAAAATATAACTTAATTTATATTTCACAAACAGTATAATAATTTTTAGTGTCATTTAAATTATTGTATGGTATTTAATAAGCAATAATATTTATTTTTAAAATTAATAAGTTATAATATGGGAATATAAGAGATATTATAAGTTAATTGCTTTATGATTGAAAATTATATAGATATCCTTCACATAAAATAGCATTATTGCATTTTTAACGACAAATATATAATTTTAAGTAATAATAGTTTAATTGTTAAATTAATTTTAAATTGAACCATTATTTCTCCATTTAATAAAATTTAATATAAAAATGTCTTTAAAAGCTTTAATAAGTCCTCATTCTCTAACTCAAAGTTATTCACTTAAAGGACTAATTATAAAAGACCAAACATTTCTAAGTGGGCTTACAAACGAAAAAACAAAATCTTTAACTAGAGGCTATTCAAGTAGAGTTCAGCTAAATTGTTCTCCTTATGAAACTCCAAACAAAACGAGTTTTATAAATTTCACTTCGCCCTCTTATAGTTCAGAAACTAAAACAGATATTTCTCAACAGGAATATAAATCACTATTACTAAAAAGAAAAAAAGAAGTAAAAATAATACAAAAACTAATATTAATATAATATTTAGTTATTTGTTCCTGATCCAAGGTTTAGGCATTTAGTTCCAAATGAAAAACTTATATTGACTTCTGAGCGAGATTATCAAATAAAAAGATTAAATAACCATTATAAAATTACAGTAAGAATATTTTAAAATTTAGAAAAAACAAGTTCCGAGTGAATATATGTTAAAAGTATCTAGGTTACTAAGTCAAAAAAACGAATCAAGAACACATTCGATGTATGATTAATTTAATAAATTACTTTATTTAATTTCTTTATTTAATAAATAAATTAATAGAAAAAGAAAAGAAATTGAAGATATTTGTAAGCAAACTCTTATAGTTAAACAAGAATTTAATGCCATCAATAATTTTGATATTAATAAAGAGACAACAAGTTTTTTTAACAAATATGACACTGAAATTGATAAAGATGAAGCTGATAGCAATGAGGGTAATAGTTATATTGACAATGATAATGAATGTGTTATTTCTAAAAATGCTGTACCTATACATTTAAACAAAATTAATATTGAAACTTGTAATAAAGATATTAAAGTCGATGATAAAAATAAAATAAATGATATAAATTTGAAAGAGAAGAGAAAAAGAATTAAAACGAAACATACTCCCTTAATGGAAAGTTGTTTATACAAAAATACATTTTCTCTTAAGCATAGATATTTAGCGGAAAATAATCCTCAACGAGAAAAGTTAATAAAAATATATGAAAAGATTGATGAAAAAATAAATGAAAATAATCTTATTGAAAAGAAGAAGGAATCTAAAAGATTAAAAAAGTTAGAACAAATGTTAGTATACAAAAAATCTACTAATAAGAAGAAGGATTTGGAGGTTGTTAAGGATATGAATACTTTTCTAAATACAAATGTAAATTAATTTATGCTTAATAATAATTATTGAATGAAGTTAGGAGATTTGTTAGTAAATCTAAAAAACATTACTGAAAATAGAAGAAATACTTTAACAAATCTCAAAAGTCAGATATCGATTACTAACAATATCTAAATATTTATTACTATTATTTTAATTACTAGGTTATTATTAAGTAAGACAAACAAAACTAAATTAGTATTTAATTTAATAATACTTACAAGATTATATTTATAAAGATTAATTAATAAGTATAAATATTATAGTAGTTATTAATTATTTAAATAATGCATAATGATGAAAAAAAGTGGTTTAGGTCATCATATTTTATCGATGAAGACTTTTTACAACATATTCCAGATGAAGCATTTGTTGATGGAACAATAGACAGAATAGAAAGGAAAACAAATTACCACAATTCTGGGAAATTATCTGGTAGATTATTTGAGACTTGCTTAGAAATACCTGCAGTCATACAAATAGAAAAATGTGATATACCCTTAAAAAGGAGTAATTCTAATTCTCATACGAGTAGCATGAAGAAATTATTAGAAACATTAGCTATATTTAGAAAATTTATGTCAGATGTAAATACAATAGAAAGTTGTAACGATGAAAGAATCGAATATAACAGAAAAATTTCAATAATTCCAATACCAGAAAATAAATCCTCACAAAAACAAGAATTATCAGATGCATCTAAATTTAAAACTAATAAAGAAATACCAATCTTTAATGTAGAACAAAGAAAAAGAGATTCCTTACTACTTTCTAATCTAAAAAAAATGGTTAAACATAAAACAACTTTGCATAAAGGTGTCTATTTTGATTTGGAAGAAAACAAGGAAACAAGAGAAAATATGGAAGACTATATAAATATAGAGCATAAAAAGAATAGTGAAAATCAAGTTTATATATTAGCAGATGGGCACACAGGACCAAATATTGCTGAATATGTTACAAGAGAATTACCTGATATCTTTTACCAATGCCTGGAAAATGAAAAACAAAAAGAAACAAAGTTAGATACTGTTGAAAATGCAATTACAAATAGTTTTGTTAAGATTGATGCTCTTATGCTTGAAAGTATGCCTACTGAAGTATCAGGTAGTACTACAAATTTTATCTATCTTTGCAAAGAAAATAATAAAAGAGTTGTTTATAGTGGAAATGTTGGTGATAGTAGAGCTATTCTAATTCGAGAAAAAGAAGCATTGAGATTATCATATGATCATAAAGCATCAGACAAAGACGAACAAAAGAGAGTAAAAAAAGAAGGAGGAAAAATTATTAGAAATAGACTTTATGGCTCATTAGCTGTTACGAGATCCCATGGAGATTTCGAAATGAAAAGTTCAGCAGAGTGCTTGACTTGCAGGCCATACATATCAAGAACAGAAATTGAAAATACTGACTCTTTCATTGTTATTGCTTCTGATGGAATATGGGACAATATAAAAGATGAAGATGTCTATGAAATAGTCCATTCAGAAGATTTTAGTAAAGTAGATCCCATAACTCAAAAACAAAAGAATTTAGCAAAAGTACTTGTGAAAAAAAGTATGGAAATCGGAACAAAAGATAATATCAGTTGTATAGTTATTAAACTGAATTAAACAATTACTTTTTGAAAAGAATTTATAAACTATATATTAAATTATTTAAAATAAAAATAATTATTGTTTTGTTTTATTAAGTATTAGTATTAGTATTAGTTTTATTATTAAATAATTAAAAAAAATTAGTTGTGAAATTAAAAGTAAGGATCATTAATTATTCTGACCAGCAAATATATCATTATCTTTGAATCTTGTTCCATATACGGTTTTTCCAGACTTCTTTTCCATCTAATATTTTATTAATAATGATATATACATTTCCTTCTTTTTCGTTGAAAATATCACTTCTTTGATTATTGTTAGTAACTCTATTTTTCTTTACAGCTCCATTAGTATCAATCTTATTAATTATCATATATTATAAATACATAGTCATTATTTGAATCTAAGTTTGCTCTGAAGATGTCATTTCCCTTGAATTTTTCATTATTTATATGGCCTTTATGTAGATTTTTTGGAGTTTTCTATATTTTTTGAATAGTTAATTGATATTCATATTTAATACCTTTACTGATTCTCCATCATCTCCGAAAACTATATTTTCATTTCTTCTTGAGTCATATTCATAACGCGAAGGTTTTGGCTCATTGTAAATAGGAGTTTGATGTTCTGGTTTTACAAGGAAAATATCATTGGCTTTTTTATTCTCGTTTATGATTGATCTACGTTTGTTAGCAATTACTTGACTTTGACTAAGATTAGAACTATTAGTTTGACCAAAAATATCATTTCCTTTAGATTTTTCAATATTACCAAACTTTCCTCTTGCGCTAATTTCTTCTTTTCTGTCAGGATTAAAGATATCACTATCTTTATTTTTCTGACTAATTTTAGTTACTCTTTTTGGCTAAAAGATTATTAGATATTATTAAGTATATTAATACAGAATAGTCTCCTTTATTAAAAATATCATTATCTTTATACTTCACATCTGTCCATACATTCTTTTTGACATTCTATTTTTAATCAATTTAATATATAATTTATACACTATCGTAATTTCCATCAGTACAAAATATATCATTGTCCTTATAGCATGGTTCTACGTTTTTTGCTTTTCCCTATATGATAATTATATTATTATATTAATATTACTTCTTCATCTTCATCTTCATCGTCAAATGGAGAAGTATGAAAAATATCATTATCTTTATATCTTGACTCAACATTTACTTTAGATCTTTTATTATCCTTATTTTAAATCTCATATTTTTACACTTGGGTTTTCATTTGGATCAAATATGTTATTTGCTTTGTATTTATTTTGGAAGCCGGGTTTAGCCTTTCTTTGATCTATCTATTAATTTTAATATGGTATTTACATCATCTTGTGGTCCCCCTTTTTCAGTAGTATTGAAAATTCCACTTTCTTTACATTTTACATCGAAGTAAACTTTTCCTCTTTTAGAATCAGTCTAATTTTAATATACGTTAATTAAGTTAATTATTTACAAAGTTTGGATCAGTAGTAAAAATATTATTGTCTTTATATTTATGTTCATATTTTGATCTATTTGTATTACTAGACTTGATTTATTTATAAGAATTGTTAGTACATATGTAGAATTATCTTGGTTGAATATATCATTACTCTTAAATTTATTTGCGTGAACTTGTTTTCCTTGTAAATCCATTTTATTATTTAATAATTTATAAATTTGATTAATTGATTTAAAATTATTATTAAACAAATCAAATAATTATTACACATAAATGTTTATAAGTTAATTATTTGGAAACAATAGTTATAAATATTAATTTAATTACTTATATTCTATTTTTTTAAACATATGAATTATATATTGGTTTATAAATCTTATTCTCTTAGTAATCTTCAATAACATTTATTTCAAAGTTATTTTTGCACCATTCTCCATTAACTTTTTCATAATTACATTTGCATCTGCTTCTTTAACATCTTTCATAATTTCAACTGGAGCTTTTTCAACTAAGTCTTTAGCCTACATTTAAAAATTATATCAAAAATAATACCTCTTTTATTCCTAAAGTTAATAATGTTCTAATTTCTTTAATAAGTACAATCTTTTTAGTAGCATCAAAACCACTTAACTCAATATTAAAAATGTCTTTTTTCTAAATAAATTATTTTTAATAAACATAAATATTATCGTTTTAATATTTTTACTGCTTCTTTCTTTTCTTCAACTTTTTCCTTAACCTTTTCAGTGGGTTTTGCTGACTGTTGATTTGATCCAACTCCTTGCTGAGTTCCTAACCATTTGGTTAATTGAGACATTAATTCTTGTTGTTTGAAAAAACCGGAGGTTATATCGGGATTTTCTAATTCAGCTACACTTAGGTAGTCTGTATTCAATCTAATTGGGGATATATTTTGCATTTTTAAATGTTTTTCAGTAATTTTCTGATTAAAATAACTAAATTGGTATATGTTCAAATTAGCTGCTTTTTCTGCTATTATTTCAATAAACTTTTTTTGATTTGGGGTAAGTTCTTCTTGTACTCGTTTTGATAATCTAATTTATTATATTTATTTATATTTATTTATATTTATTATATTTACATTTCGTTATTGTCTTCTGCTACTTGTTTCCAATTTTCGTTGAACTTTTTTAGTTTTTCTTTCCATTTTATGTCGATTTCTGCCTTTGGTTTTGGTTTTACGTCTTTATTTGTATCATTATGTTTAGTTTCAATTTTAGCTTCTTTAATTTCTACTTTAACCTCTTTTGCATCAACTTTAGCATCAACTTTTGGAGTAGAAGCTTCATTTTTAACTTCTTTTGCTTCTTTTACATTTACTTTAACGTCTTGTTTTTTAGCTTCTTTCTTTTCTGTTTCTGGTTTCTTTGCTTCTGTTTTTTCTACATTAGGTTTTTCCTTTTTCTTTTCTTGTTTTTTATCGGTTTTTTCTTCTGCTTTAATTTCTTCTGCTTTTTTTTCTTCAGAAAACCTTTCTTAAAATTATTATCAAATGAATATGAATACTTCTACTAATGTAACTAAATTTAAGATAATCTTCTGCCGAAAAATTACTTATATAACTTAAATTTTTAACACTCCTATTAAATAATATTCTTTTTATGTAATTTTTCACTATCATTTTATTTAATATTTTAATATATAATTTATAAACATTTAGTAATTAATAATTAAGTACTATATGACTATAGTTTATTATACTTTATTTTAAAGGCTATATAGTTTCATTCAATATTATAATATTATTATACTAACTAATTTATGTGTTAAAACCCCCTATTCAGAGTAACAAAAACTCCGACATCTTTTAATGCAGTTACAACTCCTATATACAATTATAAATTATAAATTAAGGTTTATTATTTACCTAATATTTTTGTGTTATAAATATATTTATCTTTGTTTTCTATATGTATTGAATCTTTATTAATATATAATGATTCATGATCTGGTATTCTGCATTCGGAACATTCGTCTTCTTCGGAATTATTATTACTTTCCTAATGATTATTATTAATATTTAGTTTTTATGTTATTTATATTGTTTACCTCTCCCATATCGATTATATCACTAAATTTGCTAAAATCTTCTTCTAATTCTTCTGGTATCTCTAACTCGATTGAAAGAGGTTCTCCTATTTTGTTATATGTGTTTTCTGTTTCAGCATAGGAAGTTTGTATAAGTAAAAGTGCAATAATTGCAAGTAGATCTAAAATATGTTTTGATAGAAATGACATAGTTGTATTGTATTATTTTTTTAATAATAATGTTTAATAGTTAAAAATAATTATTACTCGACACGTAAATTATTATTTTTAAACATTTGAGTATTAATTATATAAATATATAGATTTTAGTAAATCATTTATTTTACATTACTATAATTTTCTTAAACAGCATCTTTTAGCTTATAAGTATCATATATTTATTTATTAAGTTTATCGTTTCTACTTATAACAATTTTAATTTTATCTATATACTTGTTTATTCAGAATTGAATAAATTAAATAAGAATTATTAAATTATATTATAATTTTAATTGTAATAAAATGTCTAAAGGTAAACTAATAAATTATTTCTAATAATATAATTATAGATAGAAACTATCATATTCAGAATCAAAACCCTTCCGGACAGAATTATAATTATAATAATATCAACTACAGTGATAAACAAAATTATGATAACTTCTATAAAGACCCTGAACCAAAAGATAATAGATTTAATGAAAAATCTCCTCCAAAAGATAATGCAGCTTTTCCAGACTATGAAACTCTACAGCAAATGTTTAATAACCAGTTTTATGGAAATCAAGAAGTTAAGAATAATTTTACTCCTGTGTCGAATCACCTAAATCAAAGAGAAGATATGGATCATAATGATTATGAACATTTGAAATCAGATCCAAATTTAAATAAAGATTATTTTAAAGATAATATGGAAGGCTTTTATCAACTTAAGCAATTAGAAGATAATAATGAAAAGCTAAAAAATATTTTAAGTGAGTATGATAGTATGCAAAATCAAAATAAACAAGGAAATTTACAACCTGAAGCTCAGAAGTACCAGCCTTATATGAACCAAAACATCAACAAAAATGTTAATTATGGTAATATAAAAATAAATAAATATTTAGAGCAAGATAACTACATAAAGCCGAAACAAGAGGATAAGTTTGAAAATGTTAAAGGTATTATTTATTTAGAAATAACATTAATAAATCATTTACCTACTATTATTAGATTTAAAAAGAAAACAACAGTTAGAATACAAAATCTTCTTAGACAATCAAACAAAAGAAAGAAACGAAAGAAAAGCCAGAGAAAAGCTAGAAAGAGAAGATGTAAAGGTTATTAACTCTGGAAGAAGTGAAAATCCACAACCACAAAAGTATATCCCATCTACACACCAATATTTATCTAGTAGTAATAATGACAGACCTACTACTACGATTACAAAGCAAAATAACTATATTGATGATAGACCAATTAACCAAACTCCAAATCAACAAGTTTCAATAAGTAAGAATTTTGAAAATGAGAAGAAAGAAATAGAAAAGAAGAAAAAGCTTGACTATCAAAATGAATTAAAAAAGCAAATGGATGAAAAGAAAGCAAAACTATTAGAAATAAAAAAGAAAAAAATGGAAGAAGACTTATTATTTGAAGAAAGATATCGAAAGAATAATGAAATCCAAGAAAAACCTATAAAACAAAAAGTTGACCCTAATTATCAAAGTAGTGGTGTTGTAGGTGGTGTTAATCCATTCTCTAATTATAGTCAACAAAATAAAGTTGTAAATAATGTTAATTCGATTGGAATAACTCAAAGTCAAAATAAACTGTTAGTAGAAAGTCCTTATCCTGACCAAAATTTAAATGAGTTTAGTAATTTAGAGAATCAAGATATTCTAAGTAATATTAAAATCTCTCAAGATTTACTAAACAAGGATAGAATGGATAAAATACTAATGACTGAACAAAAAATAAATAACTTTGCTTCAAATCCTAATATTGATTTATCCCATAATATGAGTGGCTACTACCCCCCTCATCAAAATAATTATATAAAGAGTGAAACTCCTACAATGAATAATTACCATAATATAAATAATATGAACAGTATGAATAATCCAAGTCAAAGTAAGTAATATTTATTTATTAACTTTATTTAAATAAGTTAATAGCAATTATCATCAAAATCCAACTCCTAGTTCTTACAATTATACCAATATGACCAATATGTTTCCATATAACTACAATCAACAACCAAGTTTTAACGTAACACATAATCAGCCTCCTCAAGACCTAGATTCTTATAATAACTATATACAAAATCAAAATTCTATGAATCAAAACAGTCAAAATCCATATGCTATCAAATCAATTGTGGAAGAAATGTTAAGAAATTTTTGGCAAGAACAGTCTAAAATGATTGACCAATTTTATGTAAAAGTTGATAAAGCTAGGGATGATAGAGATAATGCAATCAAAGAAACTATGTTATTAAAGGAAAAGATAAATATCATTAAAGAACTAAAACACGGTCAAGAAAAAATTAAAGAAACAATAGGATTTTATCCTTTCAATAATGACTATAATAAAAATCTTGAAGACATGTTTTCAAAGAAAGTTGAACAATCCTATTGTGAAGATAGTATGTATCAAGAGCCAATTCAAAATTACAATATTAATAAAAATAAAAAAGTAGTAAAAACAATAACATCAAGCCAAAATAAAAGTAAGAAAAACTTACATGATGTTCAATCAAACGCTCCAACAAATATTTTGGATTTCAGATCAAAATATGAGGATTTAAGTCAAAGTTTTATTGGTCACAAAGGTAATCAAAAAGATAATAAAGAAACTAAGGAAACTAAAGAAATATATAATGATAATCTAGACAAATCAGAAGTTAATTTTGACGCTTCTATGGTAAACTTTACTAAATTTGTAAAAATTGACCCTAAACTTGATTTGGGCGCAGATGATACACAATTTTACGAGTCATTTAGAGAAGGTGATTTATCTAATAAGTTCTTTAATGAATCTATGATGGATTATCACAATCATATTGATAACAATAGTAATAAAAATAAAGTTAATTTAAAAGTTCCAAATACTAGCAAACTTTCTATTAAAAACTCAATCAAAGATAGTATGATAAACAATAAAATACAAGAGCCTACACCTAAATCTCTATTAGCTAATATAAAAAATAACAAAAAAACTCCAGAGGTAAGAACATCTGCTGAAAGGTATGAAACTTTAGATATGAATTTAGATAATATACAAATTAATGAAAATGAAGAAGGAAACAAACCAAATAAAGTTAATAACATTACAAACATTACGAATAATGATAATAATATTTCAAAAGTAAAAGAATCTAAGCAAGTTACTAAAGTTGAAGCTGAGCCAAACAAAAATATTAATAAGAATAAACTAGAAAATGACAACTCTATGATAAACAATATGGTTAGCTTTGAAGAAAGTATTCAAAATAAAGAGATGATTAACCCAAATTATAACCAAAATGGAGATGACACTCTTATTTTAGATGAAACAAATAAAAATTTAGAGGATGATATAGAAGATGATATTCATGAAAATGAAAATCTTGAAGAGGAAAATATAGAAGATCTCACAAATAATTTTACTGAAAGTAAAAATAATGACTATTATTTGCAAGTAAGTGTAAATAAGAGTAATATACTTC
>Ga0100378_1001843_pt1 | contig 21646 bp, 17 predicted proteins | sample CryGeymeta201502_FD_81535 | JGI IMG/M metagenome (GOLD analysis project Ga0100378, IMG submission 81535) | Groundwater microbial communities from Crystal Geyser aquifers in Utah, USA - Crystal Geyser metaG 2015-02 | ecosystem: Environmental > Aquatic > Deep subsurface > Groundwater | place: USA... | reverse complement strand
TGAATTAAAAAATAATAATGTAAATATTCAAAATATAATCTATGAACAACCAAGAAACACCTCTTCAATCAATAAAACCTTTTCTGATGCTAAATCAGATAATACAAAGGATAAATGTAAAACTGAAGATTCATCTAAAAAAACTGATGTAGATATTATAAAGAATGAGAAGTTACTGCCTAATAAATTCAACAATTCCTGTTATTTATTTGTAAATTACAAGGAGAACTATTTAAAGTATTGCAATGAATTTCCTCGTAAATTAAAGAAACCAACTTATTCTGCTTTATTACTTTTTTTACATATAAGTTACGTACTTACAAATGGTAAGGAGGGCAATTATATTTTGGGTAGAAAGTTTTCTTCTTATGAAGATAAATTTAAAAAACTTTACCCAAATACGATTACAGGAAAACTAAAAAAAGAAACAATAAAAGAGTTTGAAAAATCAATAAAAAGAATTCTTGATGGTAAAAAAGAACTAACTATAGCCGAGAAGCAGTCTATGGCAGGAGCTTTAGTTCTAGCAAAAATAGTTGGAAATGAAAAAGTGCAACAATTTTTTAAAGACTATCAATTATAAAATTTTGTCGCGACAGTAAGCCCTTTCTCGTCACGACCAACTAAATAAACATAATTATCCTGCTTTACTTCGCTTAGTATTAACAATTAAAACTAAAGCAAAATGGAAGCAGAAATCAAAATCCAATTATTAAGTGGAAACCAACTAAGTTATGTTGGTTTAAATGAGTTTATCTCACTCATATCATCTAAAATAAAGAATAACAATTCTTTTAGTGTATTAACTCCCCAACAAGATGCGAATCAATTTATGAAAATTCATGAGGTTTGCGATTTGTTAAGAATAAGTAAACCAACTATTTATGCATGGGTTGAGAAAGGTGTATTAGCTCCAATTAAAATTCAAGGACGAGTTTATTATAATAGAGAAGATGTATTAATGCTATTAGAAACAAATAAAAAGGGATAAACCACCACAGCTATCCCTTATTTATTAATCTTTAAAATTCTATCTATTATCATGAACAAAGGTAAAGAAAAATATCCGTACCTACGGATAGGTTTTTCATATAAAATAATTGTTGAAAAACCATTAATGTCAGGAGATACTTTAACCATTTTACAAGAATGGAGAAAGGATACAATTAAAGATGACCATCCTGAAAACAAAAATATATTTCGAGAAATTCCAAAGTATTATGGGACTATCGTTCATCCCGAACACATTAATTACAAAAGAGATGTAGGAGGTTTTTATAATTTATATGAACCAATTTTATATCAACCAAAAGAGGGGTACTGTGATACTGTTTTAATGTTTCTAAAACATATATTTCAAAATCAACTAGAAATAGGACTTGATTACCTAACAATCTTGTATAGATTTCCAACTCAGCCACTCCCGATTACATGCTTAATTTCTGCTGAGCGAAAAACTGGAAAAACGACATTTTTAGAATTACTGAAGGCAATTTTTGGTGGAAATATGACGATTAATTTCACTCAAGATTTACAATCGAGATTTAATTCAGATTTATCAGGAAAACTTTTAATTGGAGTTGAAGAAGTATTGTTTGAAAAATTAGAAGATACGGAGCGTTTTAAGTATCTGAGTACATCAAAAAGCTTTAAATCAGAAGCTAAGAATAAGGATAGGGAAGAGGTTCATTTCTATGGAAAATTTGTTCTTTTAAGCAATCATGTAGATAACTTTATAAAAATTGAACCAGGAGAGGATCGTTTTTGGGTAATTAAAGTGAAACCATTTGAAAAAGAAATTGTAAACCTTCTAGACAAAATGAAAAATGAAATACCTCAATTTCTACATTATATTCTGCAAAGAAAAATAAGCACAAGTAACAATACAAGAATGTGGTTCGATTTTAAAGATTATGAAACAGAAGCTTTAAGAAGGGTTATTAATCATAATAAAAATAGGGTTGAAATTGAGCTGGTAAATATCTTCTTAACTATTATTGAAAATTTTGAAGAAGATAAAATTTGTTTTCAACCAAACGACTTGGCAAATTATTTATCCAAATCTTATTTGAGAACAGATTTAACTCAAATAAGAAAACTGGTTAAAGAGAAATGGAAATTAGTTCCAGTATCAAATTCACTTTCTTACAAACGATTTATTCTGCTTTCTGATGGTAGTTTTTCTTCAAATATTGAAAAAGGGAGGTATTATACCATTACAAAGGATTGGATTAAAGAAAATTATGATGATTTGATGAATTAATCATTTTAAGTATTGATTACTAATGGTTTAAAGTATTCATCAACTACTCATCATTCATTCATCAAAAGTAAAAATGATGAATAATATCAATAAGGTAAGTGATTAAAAAATGATGACAAATTGATGAATCCTGAAAGCATTGTAAATATTGAGGTTCAGACGTATTCTCATCATTTCATCAAAAAAACAAAGAAAATACACGGCTCACAGGCTTTAGGAAAAAAAGCTATTCATGTACCTTTTTTTCCTTACGCCTTTTAGAAAAAATAATGTTGTTTAATAATGATTTTAAGAAGTAGAATATTTCTTTGATGAAACAATTGCAAGCCATGTTTTTAGAGGTGGAAAACCTCAAAAACGACTTGATATTCGCTTTCAGCTCATATGTAAAAAAAAAATGAAAATGAAAAAAACATACGCTAAAAACAAAGGAGGACGACCTTCTGTTATAGAGTCGGAAAAGAAAAATTTTAAGCTCTACTGTTACCTTAATCAAACTGAAAATGAGATTTATCTTCAGTTCAAAAAAATGAATGTAGGCACTAATTCTTTTCATTTAAAAAATGCACTTTTTAATTATATAGGAAATGAAGATAATCAGGTAAAAAAGTTGAATAGGGACACTATTAAAATGATGAGTGATTTAAATAAATTAGCAGGAAATGTAAATCAAGTTGCAAAACATTTAAACAAAAATTTAACTCTTGATGGAGCTTCTAAAATTGAATTTATGAAAAACCAAAGAGAAATACTTCAGCTTATTATTGAAATAAAACAATCAATAACTATTTAATATGATAACTTTAGAAGAATTAAACATCAAAATAAATCAACTAAAATTTTCGACTGAAACAGCCGAAGCATTGTTAGCTGAAATTCTGGACCAACTAAATGTTTTCGAAAAAAATCATTCTCAACAATCGAATGATTTGCAGATGGAAACACTTAACAAAATACATGAGCAAATAACACAAATTAAAATAAAGGAAAACAATTCTGAAAATAAAGAAGTGTTATTAATGATTGAAAGTCTCAATAATCATTATGAAAATTTGTTTAACAAAACACATAAAACTCAGATAACTGTGTTTGGAGGAAATAATGCAGCCTTGAATTACGGACGTGTTTTACTGGGGTGCGGTGTTATATTCCTATTTTATTTAGGATTTAGTTTTTTGCCAAGTTATTTTTTGCAAAAACAAGAACTGGACGAGAATTATCAGACGTTAAAAATTTATGCTGATTTTAAAAAAATGTACGAGTTCTCTAAAACTGGCGACACCAAAGAATTTGATAAAATCAATCGAGCAATAACAAATAAGGAGGAAGCCTTTTTAACGTATTATATAGATTTAAAAAGTCATTGGAAAAAAGAGCATGAAAAAGTTGAATTAACCAAACAAATTAAAGAACAGCAAGAAAAATTAAAACAGTTAAGCAAATGATTTGTAAAATGGCAATTATTGCAGAACAGCATACGTTAAATTCATTGGAATATGCAGAACGTGGTGGAGAGCTTCTTTCGAGTAACTTTGTTGATGGATGTCCTAAAGAGATTTTTAAGGATTTTAAATTAATCCAAGATTTAAACGATAGAGCCAAAAACAAAAGCATTCATACAATTATATCTTTAAACCCAAAAGATGATTTAGCAAAACTAACTACCCAAGATTTAATAGATATTAGCGACCAATATCTATTAAAACATGGCTTTGACAATAATCAGAGTGCCACTTATATTCATAGAGAGAAAGAACATTTACACCTACATATTATTGCCAATCGTATAAATTTTGAAGGAAAATGCACCAGTTCATCACACAATTATGCGAAGAACGTTGAATTTTCAAAAGAAATGGAAGTGAAATATCAATTAATTTCTACCAATCGAAAAGTTAAAGGTGTTGATTTTGTAAAAGATAATGCCAGAGCTGAAATTATACGCAACAAAATACATCAAGCTTTATTAAAAAGTAAAACTATCGACCAGTTTTGTTTGGAGATGAAAAACAAACAGGTGTTGGTTTTAATAGGAAGAGGAATTTCTTTTGTGGATAGCTCTGGGGCAAAGTTTAAAGGCTCTGATTTAGGAAGAGAATATTCGCTTATGGGAATCGAAAAAATGCTGAAGAACAATATTTCTCAATCGCACGTTTTTGAAAGCTCAACAATAAAAGAAGAAACTCCACCCATAGAAAAAGAAAAACAAACCTCTACCCTCTTTGTTCCGCCAATTTTAAAGCAATTCAAAAGCGAAGATGATGATGAAACAGATTCCCGATATAAGAAAAGAAAAAGAGGCTTGGGGAGATAGCTCAATTTTTATCAACAATGTTAAAAAGTTTTACGCTATTTTATTTCATTTTACTAATTTTTATTTGCACTTTTAAAGTTCTTAAAACGAAACTTATAAAATGCCCTTATATCAAACATCAGTTTTAAAAAATTACCTGAAAAGACAAGATGCCGAGCCTGTTGCAAAAGCCTATAAAAAGTTTAGTAAATACTTTCATAACCCAAGCATTCAGCAAAATATTAGAGATAGTAAAGAAGAACAATTTCAAGAAGGTTTTTTACGTGAATTGTTTGTTGATATATTGGGTTACACGTTAAACCCTCAACCCAATTTTAATTTAACTACCGAATTAAAAAACGAAAAAGGAGCTAAAAAAGCCGATGGAGCAATTTTGCTCGATGGTAACGCTTTGGGTGTTATAGAGCTAAAAAGCACCAAAACCAAAGATTTAGAAAGCATCCGCCAACAGGCTTTTGATTACAAAGCCAACCAAACAGGTTGCGTGTATGTTGTTACTTCTAATTTTGAAAAGCTGCGTTTTTATGTAAATAATGCGGTAGAATTTGAAGAGTTTGATTTGTTTACGCTTACTCAACACCAATTTGAATTGCTCTATTTGTGTTTGCACAAAGACAATTTACTGAGCAATGTTCCGCTAAAAATTAAAGAAGCTTCGGTAAGAGAAGAAGAAGTAATTACCAAAAAGTTTTACAACGATTATTCCTTGTTTAAACGTGAGTTGTTTAGAGATTTGGTAAAACTCAACATGAAAAATGAAGTTTTTAGAAGTGAGTTTAATAGAGAAGATACCGAACGAGCTAACAAAAACATTAAACATAACCTTTTTAAAAAATCTCAAAAACTAATTGACCGCTTTTTGTTTATCTTCTTTGCTGAAGACAGGGATTTATTGCCTCCCAATTCTACCTTAAAAATTTTAGAGCAATGGAACAAACTAAAAGATTTGGATGCTTACGCTCCGCTTTACGATAGGTTTAAACTCTATTTTGGTTATTTAGATACCGGCAGAAAAGGCACAGACAAAGGTGCTGAAATTTTTGCTTACAATGGTGGTTTGTTTAAACCCGACCCCATTTTAGATAGTTTACAAATTAGCGATGAATTGTTGTTTAAACACACCGAAGCCCTTTCAAACTACGATTTTGAAAGCCAAGTTGATGTAAACATTTTAGGACATATTTTTGAAAATTCTTTAAACGAAATTGAAAGCGTAAATGCTGAAATTGAAGGAGTGGAGTTTGATGCTCAAAAAACCAAACGAAAAAAAGACGGTGTTTTTTATACGCCAAAATACATAACTAAATACATTGTTGACAATACCGTTGGCAAACTGTGTGAAGAAAAGAAAGCGGAGTTAAACATCATTGATGAAGAATACACCAAAAACCGTAAAGGCAGAACTACCGCCAAATTAAAAGAACTGAAAGACCAATTAGAAAACTACCGAAATTGGTTATTGCAAATTACCATTTGCGACCCTGCTTGTGGCTCTGGAGCATTTTTAAACCAAGCGTTAGATTTTTTAATAAAAGAACACCAATACATTGATGAACTACAAACCAGTTTGTTGGGTGGTGGTTTGGTGTTCCCCGATATTGAAAATACGGTATTAGAAAACAACATTTTTGGTGTGGATTTAAACGAAGAAAGTGTTGAAATTGCCAAACTCTCGTTGTGGTTACGCACCGCACTACCAAGAAGAAAACTGAACAATTTAAGCAGTAACATTAAATGTGGCAACTCTTTAATTGATGACCCAAAAGTTGCAGGAAATAAAGCGTTTAAATGGGAAGATGAATTTCCTCACGTATTTGCTAAAGGTGGTTTTGATGTGGTGATTGGAAATCCACCTTATGTTGGAGAAAAAGGGCATTCAGATATTTTTGAAAGCTTAAAAAAAATACCTAAATGGAACGAATTTTATAGAAGACGCTCGAATACTTATTATTTTTTCATTAAACACGGTATAGATATTTTGAAAGATAATGGCTTTCAAAGCCTAATAATACCGAGAGAATTTACAAATGCTGATTGGGCAAATAAAGTACGTCAAGATATTATTGAGAACTCTAAAATAGTTGAAATTGTAGATTTCAATAATTTAAAAGTGTTTGATGATGCGGGAACTACAAGTTTGATTTTATCTCAAAGAAAACAAAAACGATTAGATTATGATTTTCAATTTAAAAGTTTAAGTGATTGTAATTCAATTCAAAATAGCCTTTTTGATGAATTCAATTTTTCAACTAAAAGTATTAATAAATTAACTTCCGAAGATTATAAACCTTGGAATTTTAACACTTTTGAAATTAATTATTCTAAAAATATAATCCCTTTAGGAAATGTTTTTGAAATTGCACAAGGTTTGGTTACTGGTGCTGATAAAATCACAAATAAGCATATTATTTCGACATTGATTGATGAAAAGTTTATTGGTAGAGGAATTTTTATTTTGACTTTAGGAAAAGACTTAATTATTAACAACAATATAATTTCTTTAAAAATAAATGATGAATGGATTGTTTTAAATGAGTTTGATAAATCTTTTATTAAACCTTACTACAAACCAGAACATTTACAGAAATGGTATGTTTCTAATACTTCAACATTTATTTTATATGTAGGTAATAATGATTTAACTGAGAACATAAAAAAATATTTATTGCAATTTGATAAAGTCTTATTGAATAGGTCAACTATCAATGAAAATAAAATAATAACTCTAAATGATTTTGAAAATTATTCAATTAATGATATTAAGTTAAATTATAGCTCGGCTGGTGCAGTTCAAAAAATAATGAGGAAAAAAAAATGGTATCTACCCTTGTATGAAAGAATAAATGTGCCTTTTGATTCCTCAAAAATTGTAGTAAACACAAAAAACATGAATGTTTTCACTTTTTCAAATACACCATTATATTCTTCTGGTGGCGGTGCTGGTGGACAAAATTTTATATACATAAAAGAAAGTTGTAAAATAAGTGTTCCTAATGTTGATGATTTTACTATGTACGTTAATGCTATTTTAAATAGTAAACTTTTAAAGTTTTTTATTCAAAATGGTCAATTTAATCAATTAAGCACTTCTAAAATTGCAGATTTGCCGATTTATTTACCTGACTTTAAAGCAAATGAATTGTCTAAGAATTATAATGAAGTGGTAAATTATTGTAAACATTTAATTGAAATTACAACAAAATCAAATAACTTGTTTGATAAATTAATTTTGTAAGTCATTGCTAATCGTTATATTAATTCTATACCATACTAATTGACAGTAATAGCTAATTTAAATGAATCTAATTTTATTATTATCCAAATCACATTCATCCGAAACTTTTTCAAAATAAGACATAAATCCCCTGTATCCTTTAATTTATGGGATGTGAAATTTGTTTTCTAAGAAAAAAAGTCAATTTATTAGAACAAAGTTGGCTGTATTATGGTGTCTAAATTAGCTTGTATTGGCCCTGCACGCTGTGCTTTTGGCTTAATTTGATTGATTACATAGTCAAGAGAAAGATAAAATGATAGGCATATTCTGATTTTCTCAACAAAATTAGAAAATGCTGTTTCTCCTTTGGCTGTTACTCTTCTTAAGAGTTCGAGTAATAAATAAGTAATTAAAGCAACAAATATTTGTGCTTTAACTGCATTTTCAGAGGTTCCAACAAATGTTTTAACATTCAAGTTTTGCTTGAGGAGCTTGAAAAAGGTCTCTATATCCCACCTTCTTCTGTAAAGTTCTGCAATTGTCGAAGCACTCCAGTCTAGGTTGTTTGAGATAATTTCAATTGTTGTGTTTTTCTCTTCGTGATATGCGACAACTCTCCTGAACTTTACATTATCAAGCTTTAACTCCTTGGATTTTTGTCCTGTTAGATGAATAATTTCATCTATTAAAATATGCTGATCTGTATCTTTCGGAAGTTCTAGTTCCTCAACTACCTCATAAACCGTATTATCCTTAATTCTTGTAACAAAGTCATTTTTTGCCTTAATACGTGATTTAATTATAGAAAAATCCCAGTATCCTTTATCTTCTATTATTATCGTTCCCTTTGGAAAAACAACATCCTCGAAGCCTTTTCTGTCATGAACGGCTGCTTCACTAATGTTTACAAGATTCGGAAGCATCATGGCTTCATCCCATTGCGTGTGTATTTTTATTCCGCCTTTAGCTGTTCGGAACTTTGCCCAATCAAAAAGTCCTAAACACAAGCTAATAGTACTACTGTCTCGAATGAGTATGGTTTTGTTTTTAACTTCTTCTATCACTTGGCGATAATTATGTTGTTTTAACAAGTGGTGGTAATAAGTTAATAGGTTCATATATAGACTTTCGAATACTTTATAATCACGCTTTTTATTGCCATCGCTCATCGTTGATTTGGCAGGACTTTGCTGTAAGCCTAAATCTCGAATATAGGTCTTAGAAGCCCCGATACCAACAGAAATATCCTCTAGGGTGCTGCATCGACACAGCTGTCCGAACAATAAAGCGACCAACTGATCGTAAGTCTTGTATTTATGGCATCCTTTGTCAGAGCCATGTTGTTGAATAACTTTTCTCAGCAAGTGAGAAGGAATTAAGTCAATAATTTGTCGAATAACTGGCTTGTTATTATTTTTGTTCCTACGAAACAGTCCCATATCATATTGGATTTGTTGTTATTTTCAAAGATATGGAGACTGTTTCTATTTTTCAAGTTTCGGATAGTTGTGGTTGAAATTAAAAGAATTGATTTTTAGAATCCTTGTTAACAAATAAAGATGCTAATTTAGCATTTTTATTTTTTATTTCTAAATATAAAATCAGTACTTGGAATCCTTTAACAGAATTGGAACTATAAACCGTATTTTTTATTTAATTTTGAATAAAAAATCAAAAAAATATGAGCTTTTCAGAAAAAGATATTTTACACGCATTAAGTTTTGTTATTGAGCCCGATTTAAAAAAAGATATTGTTGAGTTGAATTTAATTTCAAACCTTCAAATTGATAACAACAAAATTTCATTTGATTTACAAATCAACAACCCTGCTCTTCACAACAAAAAAAGAATACTAGAAGCATGTCAAATGCATTTAGATAGAATATTAAAAACTTCCGTTGAACTTGAAGTAAACATCACTCCTATACCTAAAGCACCAGAGACGCCTACACAGAACAGAATATTGCCTAACGTAAAAAACATTATTGCTATTGCTTCTGGTAAAGGTGGTGTAGGGAAATCTACCATTACAGCTAACTTAGCAGTTGCTCTTGCTCAAAAAGGCTACAAAGTAGGCCTGATTGATGCTGATATTTATGGACCTTCTATGCCTGTTATGTTTAATGTTGAGGATGAAAAACCTAAACCTATTGATATAGAAGGCAGAAGCCTTATAGACCCGATAGAAAGTTATGGTGTGAAATTACTTTCCATCGGTTTTTTTGCTAGTCCCGACCAAGCAGTTGTGTGGAGAGGACCTATGGCTACAAAAGCACTTACACAGCTTTTCACAGAAGGGAATTGGGGAAAACTTGACTATTTATTAATTGATTTACCTCCAGGAACAGGCGACATACATCTAACGCTGGTTCAAACCGTTTCTGTAACTGGGGCAATCATTGTCAGCACACCCCAAAAAGTAGCTTTAATAGATGCTCGAAAAGCAATAGGAATGTTTAAAATGGGACAAATAAATGTTCCTGTTTTGGGTATGGTAGAAAACATGGCTTATTTCACTCCTGCTGAATTGCCTAATAATAAATATTATATTTTTGGTAAAGAAGGCTTAAAAGAATTAGCTGAGAAAAATAACATTCCTCTTCTAGGCGAAATTCCGTTAGTTCAGAGTGTAAGAGAAGCTGGTGATGCAGGAAGACCAGCGGTTTTACAAGAAAATACGCCCCAAGCTAAAGCTTTTATGGATTTTGCTGATAATGTAATTAAAGAAGTTGAAAAAAGAAACGAAGCGTTAGCTCCAACTGAAAAAGTGGAGATTACAAACATGAATGGATGTTCTACAAAATAAAATTGTTTACTTTAGCCTAATTATTAAACTTTTATCAATTGAACAAAACAGAAATTATAGCACAAATTCACTCGTCCTTAGACCAAATTCGTCCTTTTTTAATTGATGATGGTGGTGATATAGAATTCATTGAAATTACGGATGATTTTGTGGTTAAAGTAAAACTGTTAGGTGCTTGTAAAAGTTGCTCAATGAGTACAATGACGTTGAAAGGTGGTGTAGAAGAAACATTAAAACGGTTTATTCCTGAAATTAAAGGTGTTGTTGCTATTGAAGAAAAAATGCATTCGTAGGGTTCGTTAATTGATGTCTGTTATTTGTTAAAAGTGTACTAAATAACTATTAACCTTATAAGCTCAATCTTTAAAAATCAAAATCTGACTTTCACCATTTGATTTTTTATATCCTCTGTACATTCCCTTTGTATTAAAAGGCATGGCTATGTTTCCATGATTATCAATTGCAATTAAACCACCTTCTCCACCTAGCTTAACCAACTTCTCTTTCACTACATAATTAGCGGCATCTAACAAACTCAAGTTTTTATATTCCATTAAAGCAGCTACATCATAAGCAACCACATTTCTAATAAAAAACTCACCATGACCAGTGCAAGAAACAGCACAAGTAGCATTATTAGCATAAGTTCCTGCTCCAATTATGGGTGAATCACCAATTCTACCAAATTTTTTGTTGGTCATACCGCCCGTAGATGTTGCAGCAGCCAAGTTACCATGTTTGTCTAACGCAACTGCTCCTACTGTACCGAATTTACTGTCTTTAAATTCTGTAGCGTCTCCTTGATTTTTTTCATCCGAATGATCGAGTTGAATCTTTTCAGTTTTCTTAATCTTATTAAGTTGATTTAAACGATGTTCATTATAAAAATAAGCTGAATCCACCATTTCCAATTGATGTTGTTTAGCAAAATCTTCTGCACCTTTACCACTTAGCATTACATGTTCCGATTTTTCCATTACCATTCGAGCTAATTTTATAGGATTTTTTATGTGACTAACTCCTGCAACAGCACCAGCATTTAGTGATTTGCCATCCATAATGGAGGCATCTAACTCATTTGTTTCAGCATTGGTATAAACAGCTCCTTTTCCAGCATTAAAAAGTGGAGAATCTTCCATAACTAGTATTGCTTTTTCTACCGCATCAATTGCACTACCACCATTTTTTAATATCACATATCCAGAATCCAATGCTTCTTGAAGTTTTTCTTGATATGCTTTTTCCATTGCTGGAGTCATATTTTTTTTCAAAATGGTACCCGCACCACCATGAATAACAATAGCGAAATTTTCATTCATAATTGATTGATTTTGAGAAAAAGAATCCATCGGAAATGTGATGCAAAGTATATATAACAAAACATTTCTCATAAATAGAATTTTAAAGTTTATGAAAGCTTCCCTGTTAAAATTTTCATCTCCATCATTGGAGAAATTTTTTCATACAAAATGTGATATACAGCATCTACTATGGGTAAATCTACTTTGTATTTTTTGTTAATTTCATAAATTCCTTTGGCAGCATAATATCCTTCGGCAACCATGTTCATTTCAATTTGAGCCGATTTTACAGAATAACCTCTCCCAACCATGCTTCCAAAATTTCTATTTCTTGAAAATTGCGAATAGGCTGTTACTAATAAATCTCCTAAATAAGCAGAAGAATTTACGTCTCTATGAATAGGGTGAATAGCATCTATAAAAGCTTTTGTTTCTCTTATTCCACTGGCAATTAATACGGCTTGAAAATTATCGCCATAACCTAATCCATTACAAATTCCACTTGCAACAGAATACACATTTTTAAGTATGGCAGAAAGTTCCGTTCCAAACAAATCATCAGAAGTAGAGGTATTGATGTATCGACACGACATTGCTTCTGCCATATATTCAGCAATTTCTTGATTTTGACATGCTATAGTTAGATAAGATAACCGTTCCATAGCTACTTCCTCTGCATGACAAGGACCAGCTATCATTCCTATTTTATTATAAGGAACATTAAAATTTAAGTGAAAATATTCAGCAGGAATTTGATTGTATTCTGGAATTACACCTTTAATTGCCGATATAATTATTTTATTTTCAATGCCCTTTATTTCTACATCATCAAACGCTTTTGCAATGAATGCAGAAGGCACTGCAACTATCAAAATATCCGATTCGGAAACAATTTGCTGTAAATCAGTTCTCAAATTCAATTTTTTTGTATCAAATTGAATGGAAGGAAGGTATTTTGGATTATTATCAAATTTCTTGATGTGTTGGATAGATTCTTCATCACGCATCCACCAATTTACCTGAGAATGATTTTCAGAAAGTATTTTAACAATGGCTGTAGCCCAACTTCCACCTCCTAAAACGGCTATTTTTTGATTTTCCATAAAGCAAATGTAGTAAATGATTTTAAATATAGTTATTCCTGCAATACACAAACCTTTGTTTCACCACTAACTTCCACTTTTATCAACCCGTGTTGATTCAATGTTTTCATAGCTTTATCCCACTGTTTTCCACTCAAAGCTGTTGTGCTTTTTAAAGCTCCTATTTCTATTCTGTTATTAATTTTTAAGATTTCAATTATTGCTTTCTCGACATCCGAAAGTTCAATGGCTTTTTTCTCGGGTTTCATTTGAGGGAAAAACAATACTTCTTGAATGGATTGATTGTTAGTTAAAAACATGATTAATCGATCCATACCAATACCCAAGCCACTTGTTGGGGGCATTCCATATTCTAATGCTCTAATAAAATCATTATCAATAAACATAGCTTCATCATCGCCTTTTTCAGAAAGTTTTAGTTGTTCTTCAAAACGGTTTCGTTGGTCTATTGGGTCGTTTAATTCTGAATAAGCATTGGCAACTTCTTTTCCACAAATCATTAATTCAAAGCGTTCGGTTAATTCAGGATTATCTCGATGTTCTTTGCACAAAGGCGACATTTCTTTTGGATAATCAATAATAAATGTTGGTTGTATGTAATTATTTTCGCATTTATCTCCAAATAATTCATCAATAAGTTTTCCTTTTCCCATTGTTTCATCCACTTCAACACCCATGGATAAACAAGCAGAACGTAATTCTTGTTCTGATTTTCCTTCAATGTCGAAACCTGTGAAATCAATAATAGCTTGACGCATAGTAACTCTTTTGTAGGGAGCTTTAAAATCTATTTGATGTTCTCCAAAAGTTGCTTGTGTTGTTCCGTTAACATTGGTAGCACAATGTTCTAAGAGTTTTTCTGTAAACTCCATCATCCAATTGTAATCTTTGTATGCCACATAAATTTCCATAGCCGTAAATTCAGGATTGTGGGTTCTGTCCATCCCTTCATTACGAAAATTTTTTGAAAACTCATAAACCCCATCAAAACCTCCAACAATCAGTCTTTTTAAGTACAACTCATTGGCAACTCGCATATACAGAGGAATATCTAACGCATTATGATGTGTGATAAAAGGTTTTGCTGCTGCTCCGCCTGGAATTGCTTGTAAAATTGGTGTTTCCACTTCCATATAACCTGCATCATTAAAAAACTGACGCATGGCATTAAATAATTTTGTTCGTTTTATGAAAATATTTTTCACTTCATCATTTACCACCAAATCAACATAGCGTTGACGATAGCGTTGTTCAGCATCTGTAAAAGCATCATGTACTTTGCCTTCATCGTCTGTTTTCACAATAGGCAACGGTCGTAATGATTTACTCAACACTGAAATTTCTTTCACTTTTACTGATTTCTCGCCAACTTGGGTGGTAAATAAAACGCCTTTCACTCCAATAAAATCACCGATATCTAGTAATTTTTTAAACACTTCATTATAAAGAGTTTTATCTTCTCCTACACAAATTTCATCTCTGTTAATATAGATTTGTATTCTTCCTGAAGCATCTTTTAATTCAGCAAAAGAAGCTTTTCCCATAATTCTTTTACTCATTAATCTGCCAGCTAAAACCACCTCTTTACCTTCTTGAAAATTGTCTTTAACTTCTTTAGATTGAGTGTTTACAGGGAAAAGTGCTGCAGGAAAAGGATTTATTCCTAATGCTCTTAATTTAACCAAAGCTTCTCTTCTAATGGTTTCTTGTTCTGATAATTGAATGCTCATTGTTTAATGTTTTTTAGGCTGACAAAATTAATAAAGAAAATGGAATGAATAGGGTTGCACATAATAAGATTTATCAAATGCTATGCATTTGATTTTAAAAAATAAGTTATTTATACCTAAATTTGTCGCCATTAAATTAAAGTTCAGCCTTTCGACTCTATGAACAGACATTAAATAAAAAAAATGAGCCAATTCCATAAAATTAAAATAAGCGATATCAGGAAAGAAACTACGGATACGGTTTCCATTGTTTTCAATCTTCCAGAAAATTTAAAAAATGAATTTCAGTTTCATTCTGGGCAGTATGTTACTGTTCGGGCAACTATAAAAGGAGAAGATATTCGCAGGTCTTATTCTATTTGCAGTGCACCTTATGAAAATGAAATTAGAATAGGTGTGAAAAAAATTGAAAATGGCAAAATGTCGTCATTTTTAACACAAGAATTACATATTAATGATGAGCTAGAGGTTATGCCTCCTTCGGGTAATTTCATCGTTAAAAACTTAAAAGGTAATACAGTTGGATTTGCAGCTGGAAGTGGTATTACCCCTCTTTTATCCATCATAAAATCTGTTTTAAAATCAGGTGGTAAATTTACCTTATTTTATGGAAACAAAACGGCTGTATGCACCATATTTAAAGAAGAATTAGATAAATTAGTTGTTAATTATCCTAATCAATTAGTGCTTCACTACATTTTTAGCAAAGAAGAAACCTCAAAAGCACTTTATCATGGACGAATTAATGAAGAAAAAGTAACTGCATTTATAAAGGAAAACCTTGAATTACTTAAAGCAGATGGTTTTTATTTGTGTGGTCCAGAAGAAATGATAAATGCGGTACATAATACCTTAAAATTAGTTGGTGTTACAGAAGAAAAAATTCATTTTGAATTGTTTACTACTCCTGTAAAAGCCAATAATCTTGAAGCAAACACGCCCGATGAAACAGGGTTTAAAGGTGTAAGCCAAGTTACTATTATTATGGATGGAGAAGAATTTGAATTTGAATTAAAAAACGATGGTGAAACCATTTTAGATGCAGCCATGAACCAAGGAGCAGATGCACCATTTTCCTGTAAAGGAGCAGTTTGTTGTACTTGCAAAGCACAAGTAATAGAAGGGAAGGCAACTATGGAGATGAATTATGCACTTTCAGATCAAGAAGTTGCAGATGGGTTTATTTTAACCTGTCAAGCACATCCAGCATCAGAAAAATTAGTTGTTGATTATGATGTGATTTAATATACCGAAACCAAATAGAATTTCGAAAAATGGATGCATTTTGGTTACGAGTATTACTCAAACTAAACATTTCAGCAGTATTGCGAAACGATTAAGTTTGAGTATACATTAAAAATCATTTTAAACTTAATTCATTATTATTATATTTGGAGCGTAAAATTAGAAATTAAAAAAATAAAAAAATGGCAGAAGATAGATTTCAAGCACCTGATTATTACAATTTGGATGAATTACTTACAGATGAACACAAATTAATTAGAGATACCGTTAGAGCATGGATAAAAAAAGACGTTTCTCCAATTATTGAAGATTATGCTCAACGAGCTGAATTTCCTAAACAAATTATACCTGGATTGGCTGAGGTTGGTGGTTTCGGGCCTTATATTCCTGAACAATATGGCGGACCTGGGTTGGATCAAATTTCTTATGGATTAATTATGCAAGAACTAGAAAGATGTGATTCTGGCGTTCGCTCTACATCATCTGTTCAAAGTTCATTGGTAATGTATCCTATTTGGAAGTATGGAAACGAAGAACAAAAAATGCGTTTTTTACCAAAATTAGCTACTGGCGAATTTATGGGATGTTTTGGATTAACAGAGCCAGATCATGGTTCTAATCCTAGTGGAATGGTAACCAACTTTAAAGATATGGGTGACCATTATTTATTGAATGGAGCTAAAATGTGGATTACCAATGCTCCTATTGCTGATGTAGCAGTAGTTTGGGCAAAAAATGAAGAAGGAAGGATTCACGGATTATTGGTAGAAAGAGGTATGGAAGGCTTTACTACTCCTGAAACGCATGACAAATGGTCGTTGAGAGCTTCTATTACTGGAGAGTTAGTTTTTGATAATGTGAAAGTGCCAAAAGCAAATTTATTGCCTAATAAATCTGGATTAGGAGCACCACTTGGTTGTTTAGATTCAGCTCGCTATGGCATTGCTTGGGGAGCTATTGGTGCAGCAATGGATTGTTATGATTCAGCATTGAGATACACCAAAGAAAGAATTCAATTTGGAGTGCCTATTGCTTCTTTTCAATTGACACAAAAAAAATTAGCTGAAATGATTACTGAAATTACCAAAGCACAGTTATTAACTTGGCGTTTGGGCGTATTAAGAAACGAAGGAAAAGCAACTTCCGCACAAATTTCTATGGCAAAAAGAAATAATGTGGATATGGCATTAAAAATTGCTCGTGAAGCTCGACAAATGCATGGGGCGATGGGTATTACCAGTGAATATTCTATTATGCGACACATGGCGAATTTAGAGTCAGTAATTACTTATGAAGGTACGCATGATATTCACTTGTTGATTACTGGTATGGATATTACCGGAATTAGTGCTTTTAAGAATGATGGTACTCAGTTTTAAAAGTCGGAAGACTGAGAACTTATCTGTTTCAAGCATCTGCTTGAAACAGATTATAAGCTATACTTGGAGGAGAAGGAGGATTTATTTTCGTTATTGAAGCCTAAACATAAGCTATGAAAACACTTCTATTAACTACCCTAATTATTCCGATTTCCTTTTACTTGAATGCACAAGAAACAAAAAATTTGGCAGCTAACTACAGTTTTTACCTAAATGCGGGAATTAATGTAGCTGCACACAATAAAGAAGGACACCAATTTACATTATCGGTTGGTAAAAACAAACACATTATTCAACTTCAATTTTTAGAAACCAAAAATGAAAATTTCTCTACAGATAGAGAAAACGAGTCCTTAAATGCCATATTAAAAGTAAAAGTATATTCGGCAATGTATGGATATTCTTTTTCAAAAAAAAACATATTTAATTTTCTACCATCTATTGGTATAATTGGAGGAAGTGAATTTTACAGAACAGATGAAGTTGATTTTTTAGGCAACTATGGTTGCAGTGGTTGGTTTTGTTTCTCTGACGAAAAAAGAAATCATTATGAATATCACTATAATAATACTAATTTTATTGGCTCTAAGATTAGTCTGACATTTCAAGCAAAATTAAAAAAAGGATACGCAGGATTAAGTGTTGAACATTATTTTGTAATAAATAATAATGGTAGATATGATTTTGGGATAACATTAGGTTTTTCCTTAGGCAAATTTTCTAACTATAGCAAATAGTAAATAACAATGGTAGATATGATTTTGGAATCAGTTTTGGTATCTTACTGTGCAAGATTAATTGATAAAATTCCTATCTCTTTCAAGCATCCGTTTAGAAAAAAAATAAAACTTAACTTCAGATAGCTATCGGGATTGCGATATCTTCACTTTAAAAAGTAATATACTCCTCAGGGTTTAGCGGAATACCGTTGTACCATAATTCAAAATGAAGGTGAGGACCTGATGAAAATTCACCAGTGTTTCCTATAATGGAAATTACTTCACCTGCATTTACTCTATCGCCTACTTTTTTGTATAAAACGGAATTGTGTTTGTAAACAGATAATAAATTACTCTCGTGTTGAATTTGTATCACATAACCTGATTCATTGGTAAATTCAGCAAAAATTACTGTGCCATTTAATGTGGATTTTATTACTTCGTTTTTTGGGGCAACAATATCAATTCCTCTATGTTTTTCTGTGCCTTTAATGTTAAATTTTTGTATTATTGTTCCTTTAATAGGACTAAAGAAAATAAAACTACTTATGGTTGAAGGTGTTTTAGCTGCACTTTTAAAAAGGGTGTATTTTTCCTCTGTTTCTACCATGTTTCTTAATAAGGAATCTTCTTTAATAGGTTGATTAATAATATTTTTATAATCAATTGTGGAATCTATGTGTACTTCTTGACTGAAATTAATTGGATTTCCTTGAATAATATTTTTGATATTATCAATGTAAAGTTGCTTTTGGGATAAAGCTATTTCTAATGAATCTACTTTGAGTGCATTTTGCAAACCAATTTTTCTAATTGTTACATTTGCATAGCCAGGAATAAATTCACGAAGTGGGGTAAAAGCGATTAATAGCGTTACTAAAATTATTAATAAAATTGAAGAAAGTCCTGCTACAGCAAAAACATTCAGACGTGAAAGACGAAAGGATAATTTCTCCTCAAAAGTATCATCATTAAGTATCACTAACCGATACTTGTGTTTGAGTTTTTGAAACTTTTTTTGTTTAGGCTTCATTATCTTTTCTTATAAGTCAGCAAAGATAACTAAATCCAATAAACCAAACTTAAAAAGGGTTGACGAAGATGTATTACCTAAAAAGGCTAAGCGTACCTTTTTGGAAATATTTTTTACCATCAATTCCTTCCGCATTAATAATGTAGAAATAAGTTCCGTCAGGAGCTTCACTACCCGAAAGCGTTCTGCCATCCCAATATCCATTAACATTGCCCCAAGCAAACATTTTTTGACCCCAACGGTTATAAATTTCTCCATCAACAGATTTTAGGTTTTCACCATCTACTCTAAAAAAGTCATTATTTCCATCACCGTTAGGCGTGAATACAGTTGGAATTAAAATATTTGATTCGTTAAATACTTCAATAATAACAAAAGCTGTATCCCAACACAGCCCATCAGTAGCAATTAACATTACTTGATAAGAACCAGGCAGGGTGTAGATTTGTGTTGGATTTAATATAGAATCGGTATTCCCATTTGCAAAATCCCATAAATAGCTTGTTGCACCTGTGCTTCCATTATTGAATTGAACATTTAATGGAGATGAACCTGAAAATGGATTTCCGCTTGCTTGAGCAATTACCTGTTGAACAGTAACACTAACCGTATCCATTTCACTAGAACAAGCACCAACAAAAGCAGCATAAAAAGTGAAATTGCCAGTAGAAGATAACAAAGGTGTAAAAGGATTTCCTGTGCCAATAACATTTGTTCCAGCGGCATCGCTATACCAAGTAACAATTCCATTTCCAGTAGTTGAAACAGATAGACTTAAAGAATCGTTCAAACAAATAGAAGAATCTGCAGGATTGATACTAATGGTGTTTTGATTCGTTATAGTAATTTGCACAGAATCAATTACAGGACAAGGATTGCCAGCAGTTGTAGTATTGTAGAAAATGGTAAAAGTTCCAACACCAGTAGCAGAAATATCAATTTCTCCAGTAGTGGCATTAATAGTTCCACTTGGAACAATAGTGAATGAGCCTCCTGTAGTTCCTGTAAGCGTAGCTAAAGGATTAAGGTCGTTTGTACAATAGGTATTTCCAAGTAAATATGAAAAAGACGCATCATCTATTTGTAAAATTTCAATCGTAGTAGAATCAACAGTAGCAGCACAGCCATTAGCAGCAGGCACATTATTGTAAACAGTATAAACTCCTGCAGTACTAGTTGCTAAAATAATAGTTCCTGTTGCACTAATAGTTAAACCAGTTGGTGTTGCTGAGAAATTCCCAGCAGTAGCTCCGCCATTTAATGTTAAAATAGGAGCAGTAGCATTCTGACAATATTGAAGATTATCATAAGTAAAACCAGCAGTTTGACCATTTGTTATGGTAATAACTGTAGAATCAATTACAGGACAAGGATTGCCAGCAGTTGTAGTATTATAAAAAATAGTAAAAGAACCTACACCACTAGCTCCTAAATCTATTTCTCCAGTTGTAGGATTAATTGTTCCAGAAGGAGCTATAGTAAATGTGCCACCAGAAGTTCCAGAAATAGTAGGTAAAGGATTAGTTCCAGTTACACAGAAAGAAGATTGAGCATAAGTAAAAGAAGCATCATCATCATTATTAATGATTACAGAAAGAGTGGAAACTTCAGTACAAGGAGCAGCTCCAACGGTATAAGTAATACTTACAGAGGTTCCTCCCAAGCCAGTAGGATCAAAGTTATTAGAAGAAACACCAGTTCCAGTAAAAACACCTCCACCTGAACCAGTTACTAGAGAATTTAAGTTTATAGAAACACTTCCTTCACAAATAGGACCTGGATTTGTCCATGCAGCTGAAACAGCAGAAACAGTAATAGTTTGCGTTGAGGTTTCAACGCAAGGAGCAGTTCCAACGGTATAGGTAACAGATTGAGTGCCTGAAGCAGGGTTGAAAGAAGTTCCAGAGACTCCAGTACCACTCCAAGTTCCACCTGTAGTGCCAGTAATTAGTGTGTTTAAGTTAAAAGAACCTGAAGCAGCACAAATAGGACTTGGATTGGTCCAAGTAGGGTCAACATCAGGAATAACAGTTATTGTAAGTGTTGAAGTTTCCTGACAAGGAGCAGTTCCAACGGTATAAGTTACGGATTGAGAGCCAGAGGCAGGATTAAAAGAAGTTCCAGAGACTCCAGTGCCACTCCAAGTTCCACCTGTAGTTCCCGTAATTAATGTGTTTAAATTAATACTACCAGCATTAGCACAAATCGGTGATGGATTAGTCCAAGCAGGATTAACATCAGGAACAACCGTAATTGTTTGTGTAGAAGTTTCCTGACAAGGAGAAGTTCCAACGGTATAAGTTACAGATTGAGAGCCAGAAGCAGGATTAAAAGAAGTTCCAGAAACCCCAGTTCCACTCCAAGTTCCACCAGTTGTTCCAGAAATTAGTGTGTTTAAATTAATACTACTAGCATTAGCACAAATTGGGCTAGGGTTAGTCCAAGCAGGATTAACATCAGGAACAACAGTAATGGTTTGCGTAGAAGTTTCCTGACAAGGAGAAGTCCCAACAGTGTAAGTTATGGATTGAGTTCC
>Ga0100378_1001842_pt1 | contig 21647 bp, 16 predicted proteins | sample CryGeymeta201502_FD_81535 | JGI IMG/M metagenome (GOLD analysis project Ga0100378, IMG submission 81535) | Groundwater microbial communities from Crystal Geyser aquifers in Utah, USA - Crystal Geyser metaG 2015-02 | ecosystem: Environmental > Aquatic > Deep subsurface > Groundwater | place: USA... | reverse complement strand
TACGTTTAGTATTAAAAAGACTAATGTTTTTATTGTTTTATTAATTATATTATTGCAATAATTAAGTTATATATAAAAATTATATATTATTGATTTATATTAGCTTAAAGTTTAAATAACAACATGTTGTTATTAAAATTACTTAGGATAATATCCTATTTTATTTAGCTCATTTTATTTACCAGTAATTTATATTATTTATATAGTAAATAGTAAAATTATCTAATAGTAAATAATTAGTAGTTAAAAACTTCAAAACTCATAATTTTAAATATTGAAAAATATAATTTATCTAATTCATATAATTAATTTTAATAAATTTTATTAATTATTCAAACTAACATAAATGATCGAAGAACACAACTTATGCTACATTCTACAACTTATCTTACAAAATTTTAAAAAGGGTATTATAACTCTTGACGAAAAATTAGCAATTAAACGTATTATTAATATTGTAATTTATATAGAAATGCTTAGCTTAGAAGGGCCGCAAATAATGAAGGTAATTGACAGTTACGATAAACATCAAAATACTGAGATTTTATTTAATGATTTTAAAAAGCTTTGTCCAAAGACAAAAAGCGATGAAAATACTAAAGAAAGAGAAAATACTAAAGAAGATAAAAATAGTAGGAAAGCGAGTATAAATGATAGTATTAAAGAAGAGAATTCTAAGTTAGAAGCAGATAAGACAGATAGTTCTAATATTGAAATACATATTTCACTTGAAACGATTAATAGTACAGATAACGATGCAGATGAAGGAGTATAAATAATATATTATATAAGTTTCAAAGCCCAGATGATTCAATTTTGAAAAAATACAAAAATAAACATAAGACACAAAGATTATCTTTAGTGAGTGGAAAAGACATGCCCAGAAAATCAAAAAAGTATGATACATTAAAAGATATAAATAAATTCATGTTATCTCCAAAGAGCAAAATAAAAACTCATAACGAAGTTTAAGAATTGTAATGATATTTAGTAATAATGATAATTATGTAATTATTTAAGACAATTAGTAAAATTTTTATAAATAAAAATAGGTATTTGTAGTTATTACTAAATAAGTTATATAGTAAATGATGTAATATAGTAAATGTTTTATTATGATCATTTATTGTATTAAAGTATATTTTATCATTTAGTAATTTAATTAATATTTTAAAGCTAAACTATTGTTAATTATTGTTAATTATTATTAATTATTTTTTATTATAGTTTATTATTTCCTTATAGTTTATTGAAGTATATAATCATATATTAGTATATATTATAAATATTATTTTTTCCTTTCACTGAAGAATTTATAAACCTTTTTAACTTCGTCTTCAGCAACGTTTAATTTATCATCGTTATCTACTTTCTTTTTCTTTCCTTTTTTCTTATAATTTTAATTTATTATTTACCATTAAATGTTTTTGGTAGTCTAAACCAGATGATATTCTTTCTAACATAGCAATATTTTTATTCTTATCTGCAAGCTTTTTATATTCATTTTTCTTCAACGTATTTAATTTTCTTATTTCATGCTCTTTCAACGGAACCTACAATTCAAATTTAAAATATTAAAACATACCTTCATTTCACTAATTTGACTATTCTTCAATCTATTACTAGTATTTTTTATTAACTGACTATTAGTTTCGAAATATTCCTCTGGTTTAAAGTTAGCAGCCTCTTCAGCGTTATCTACAAATATAGTATGTATTGATTCTTTTGTCTCTCCTGTGTCATACATATTTAAATTTGAAATTAATTTTTCTCTTTCTTTTACTTGAACACTCTTTTTATAATTTACTAAGTTTCTTAGTTTATCCGTATTTGCAAGTCTTTTTCCTATTGTTGAACCATCGTTAAAGTTAACATGTTCATTATCTAATATCTTTGAATTAGCCATTCCAAAGTAAAACTCTTCGGGATTTTTTGTCCTCGCTAATTCTTTAAGTTTTTTGTATCTTGCTTCCTTTTCGTGATAGTTGTCAGATCTTATTTTGTAATCTTGCTTTTTTTCTAATAGGCCAAGTTTCTTTCGTGACTCAAGTTGAGATCGTTCTCTGTATTTTCGTTTAGGAATATATTTCTTTAAGTTTTTTAACATGTATAATATATAGTAATATATATAATTTTAATAATAATTGACTTATATTGTTTAATATAATTTCATATTTAACAATAAAGTAAATAATATTATTTTACTAATTGATTGACTTATAGATAATTTATTATTATTATCAACAACAACATAATATAATATTAAAATTAAAAATATTTATAATCTTTAAATGTCAAAGTATATTTAACTTTAAAACTAATCTTCTTTCTTTAATTCTATACTATAATATACTATGATTAATATTAATAAGCACTAATAAAATGTAAAAACTAATATAAAACAACAAATAAATCAATTTTACTTTATTTTCGGCCTACTTAGGCAAAAATTTCGAAATCTTATAAATTTTGCATGAAATGATGAACTTTTGGTTATTTTAAAGGTATTCATATGTTTTATACATTCTCATTGGTATAATTCAGAATTATTTATATCCCAACATAGAAATAATTATAATATATTATGAAGAAACAAAATTTATTGTCAAAAAGAAAAGTAAATAATTTCAGTAAAGATTAGTTAAAGAAATATGAAGAGGAGATCGAAGATTCAAATGAAGAGAATGAGGATGAAGAGAATGAGTATAAAGCAGACGATTTCCTGGTTGAAGATGAAGTTGATGAACATAATGAGATGCCAGTATTTAAATTAACTAAAATTATTTCTAGGTTGACGAAGGACCTGAAGTTGTCTTAGAAAGTGACGTAGCCTCATCTGATCTAGATTTAGATGATAACAAGCCAGGAAAAGGGAAGTTTAAGGTAATTACTTAATCATATATACTTATATTAAAATTTAAATTATGTTAGCGCCTCAAAAAAAGAAAAGTTAGTAGAGAATCAGACGAGGAAAAAAGACTAGATGATGGAGAAGCTGAAGAATTACTTGAAGAAGACTATTACTATAATGAGAATTCTTATAAGGAGAGTGACTTAGAAGATGAAAGATACAGAAGAACAGACTTCTTTATTGATAAAACGTATAAAGAAAGGCATGGTATAGAAAATGAAATATTCAATGGTGAGAGACAAAAAAGTAAGTGAGATTAATAAAGACCTTATTTTATATATATAACAATTACCATTATTTATTATTAGGAAAGAACAAAGAAGAAAAGAAGCTAAATAGAGAGGATCTAAAGATGTTATATGACCCTGATGAGTTAGAAGAAGAGTACTGTAATGAAAAAGATGAGAATATTGTACAGAAAGATATGCCAGAAAGACTACAGTTACAATACCCAGACAATAAGTAAAATATATAATCTAACACTAATATTGATTTAATTAATAATATTCCTTAGTCTTGATGAATACGTCAACGAAATCGAGAATGAATCTGCATGGGTTATAGATAAGATTCGTCCTCCAATGTTCAAAATTAACAACCCAGACACTTATAGAATTATCAAAACAAAAATTGCTAGAGTCTTAGAAATATTTAAAAAGGATCATTATGATATACCTTACATTGTTTTGTATAAAAGAATTGAATATGAGCCTGAACTTACATCAAAAGATGTTTGGAGAATATTTGAGTTAGACAAAGAATGGGTGAAACTATTTAAAATGAGAAAAGAAACGAAAAAGAGCTTTGAGAAAGTAGCCAAATACATAGAAGATCCAAATATTCGTCATAACTACGAGTTTAGATTTGTTCACATAGCATCATCAATACGAGAATTAAAAGATACAGAAATCTTCATTCAATTCTTAAGAGCCTTCTATCATAATGATAACGAAGAATTCGATGATATTATATTAGAAGACTCAAATTCTCCTAGACCTCCCAAACCACCTAATCGATTTACATTCATAGATACCTTCAAAAAATCAAAATTAATTGATCTAGCAAGAATTGGCACAATTACAAGTTATCAAATGGCAATGAATATCGAATTTACTGGGGAATACAAAATGGATAAGATGATCTTTCCTGATGAGCCAAATGAAAAAATAGAAGAAGTCTCGTTTAGGTATATTGACAGTGTATATGCTGAACAGATCAAAGTTCTTACATCAACATGTAAATTCCTTGCTTTAGAGCTTGCAGCCCATCCTCAAATTAGAAACTTTGTAAGAAGTCTTTATTTTAATTCCGCTACAATATCAACATCCCCTACCACTGCTGGTATTGTCGAGCTAGACGCATTCCATCCAAGTTACCGTACAAAAAGAATATATAAAAGACCAATTGAGACTTTTCAAAATGATTTATTTATAGATGTAGTTGAAAACGAAAAGAAAAGATTAATAGAAGTTAGTTTTAACTTAGATGATGATAAACTTAATTTTATTTCTGAAAAGTTAAAAATGGCATATATTCGACCTAAAGTACAATCAAACCAATCAAACCAATCCAACTCCAGTGTCGAAAAAGAAAATGAAATTTTGAAAGGCTGGAATCAATTTAGAGAGGAAGTCATTCAAAAGTTACTATTTGAAGTACTACTCCCTGAACTAAGAGCTGATTTAAGATCATTTTTATTAGAGAACGCAGAAAATTACGTATTAAGTGAGTGTGCAAGAAATTATAGTAATTTACTAATGACTGGACCATATAGAAGGAAAGTTAATAACTTATATGAAGATGCTACTCCTGTTGTTATGTCTTTTGTTTATGATAATGTTCAAAGAATTGTAAGATATTATTAATATAATACTAATATTGATAAATTAAAATTAATTAGACGTACTGTGTTATTGTCGACAGTAACGGCGAAGTCAAAGAACAAACTAAGTTTAATTTTATTAACCAGAAACCTTCAAAATATCTTAACAAAACTGATAAGGATTTATTTAACGATGAAAGAAATAGAATCATTGATTTGATTAAATTACACCAACCACAATTAATCGTAATTGGTGCAAATGACCTTGAGTGCAGAAATATAAAAGAAAAAATAAGTCAAATTGATCAAGAGCTAAGTGGAACTAGTGAAGGAACATCATGGATTACTTATGGTGATTTAACAATTCCTAGAATTATATCTAGTAGTACATACTCTGAGAAAAGATTAAAATCTTACTGTAATCAGGTTAGACAAGGAGTAAGTATGGCAAGAATGAAACAAAATCCTATGGCGGAAATACTTGTTTTATGGAATGATGTTTTGAGTAAAAATACATTATTATCAATACCCCTACATCCATTTCAAAGATACATCAATCAGGCAAGACTAAAAGATGTTCTAGAAACCGAAAGCGTAAAAGCAGTAAACAGTGTCGGAATCGATATAAACAAAGCGATTATCTGCGAAAATCTCCGGGCCCCTATGAACTTCATCTCCGGCTTTGGACCTAGAAAAGCAAATAACTTATTTATACAGCTTAAAAAATATAAACAAATTCTAATGAGATTACAACTACTAACTTGTAAGTTAATCAAACAAAAAATATTTATTGGCTGCTGTGGGTTTTTATTAGTTAAAACTGATGATAACTCTGAAATGGACGAAGAACGAAACAACGACAACAATTTAATAGCAGATCCTTTAGACACTACACGTATTCATAATGATATGTACAGTAAAGCCAGAGCAATTGCAAAATATGTCTGCGATGGAGAAATTAATAAAAGTGATAGCCAAATCGAAGCAATCTTACAAGATCCTAGGCGATTAAATAATTTTGATATTATTGAATTCCAAAAGAAATACGAAGAGAAAGGATCAAACAATATAAACAATCATCCTATTACAATCAGATTTATATTAGAAGAATTACAAAACCCTTTTAAGGATCCTCGACCAGAACATATTGATCTATCTACTGATGAAATATTTTACCTTCTAGTTAATGAAACAAAATCTACTTTTGATGAAGGTCATTTCGTCGTTGCGAAAGTAGTAAGAATAGATGAACAACATGTTAAGTGCAAATTATCAAATGATTTAGATGCTACATTGTGGATTAAAGATATTTTTGATGAAAATTCCAAAGAAGGATTACGTTTAGATAAACTAGATAAAGAAAAGTTAAAAGAAAAATTTCCAGAAGGAATGAGCTTCCAAGCAAGAATTAAACAGATAAATCGTATGAAGTTTAAAGTAGACTTAACGGCAAAAAATTCAGATTTAAGTAATCATAAAAAATGGATACAAATTTCAGAATTGTATAATCATTTTAGACCTGTTGAGTCGGAAGATTTTGAAAATCAAGCGTTTAATAAAATAAAAAATGAAGAAAAAGTAGCTAAGTACACACATAGAAATATTAATCATCCAAGTTATAAGAATTTCAGTTATATCAGCTGTATTGAATATCTTTCAGACAAGAAAGTTGGAGATTATGTCTTTAGATCAAGCTCAAGGGGAAGTAATCATCTTACACTTAGTTGGAAGTTTTATGATCATGTTTATTCTCATCTAGATATACTTGAGGAGAATAAAGTTCCTGGAGCTAGTATGGGTTCAAGATTAATGCTAAAAGGAGAAAGTTATGCTTCAATTAAAGAAATTATTGATAGATTTATTACTCCTTGCTTTAAGCTAGTAAAAGAGGTATTAGCCAATAGAAAATTCGTTCATTGTGATAATGTTCCTGCCTTGGATGAAATACTACACGAGCAGAAATCAAAGGATAATACTATTATTCACTATTTAGTTACAATACTTAAAGAGTTTCCTCAGTTTATAGTACTAGGTTATATATCCAAACATGTAACCAAAGAGTATATTGAAGTAAAGCCGAAAGGATTTTACTTCCATGAAGAATACTTCTCTTCACTTGATACTTTATTTACTTGGTTTAAAAAAAACATGTCACTAGAATTGTATAAGACATATGTAAAGAAAAAACCAGTACCAGCATTAGTACTAAACCAACCTAAAGAAGAAAAGCGAGATGATTATAGTGTGAATAATGATTACTTTGAAAATAGTAGCAATAGAAGTCCAAGTTTGAGGACACCATCCCATAGGAGTCCTAGTAGAAATTATAGGTCTGATTTAAGTGGTAATAGTTAATTGTTATAAATATAATATAATATTATATAATATTAATAGAACGTTTAGACAGCAAACGATTAGAAAATAGTAAAACTTGTTATTACTGTGGCGAGATAGGCCATTTAAAAATAAAATGTCCAAGTAAGATTAAATATGATTATTTTAATTACTAAAATTATTAGGAATGGAAAGTAATAATATTAAGAAGTATTCTGAATCAAGAAGAAGTTATGGAAGTAGTGGTAGTAATAAAGGAGGTAAATAACTTACTAATCTTATTATTCTTACTAATATTATTCTTATTATTAGGTAATTATGATAAAAATTATGACAATGATGATTATAAATATACTGGAAACAAAAGAGAACGAGATGATACTGGTAATGATAACAGCTGGAAACCTGAAAGAAGAGAAGAGAAAGTTTCTAATTGGGGTGATGTTCCATATGTTAAAGCAAATAATTTTTCAAATTTATTAACAGATGTTAAGTCTAATAATTTTAAAATAGAAGAAGTTAAGAATAATCAAAGCAACTTTAGTAATCAAAGTAATAATAACAATTCAAGTTATCAAAGCAATCAAAATAACAATAACTTAAACAATCAAAACAACAATAACTTAAATAATAACTTAAACACAAAAGTTGAAGACGATGATGATGGTTGGAAATAATTATTATAATAAGAAGCTTATTTCTTAATTTCTGATATATGATTAAGAATTAATATTAACAGTTAAATAATTAATAATAAAAATTATACAACATTCATATAATTATCATATAATTATTAAAAGAGATAGATATATTAATCTACTTATTATTTAATTGATCTATAATTTATTTACTTAATTTATAAACTATTAAATATATTAAAACTATCCTAACTTAACTTTGCACAGCTAATTTAATCAAAGAGTCCATAAATACTTTTAACGTTACATCATCACTTGTAAATCCTTCTTGCATTACTTTGGTATTAGAACCTGTATTAGTACTTGGATTAACAGTACATTTTACGAGTCTTTCTTGACCACTTCCAGAGTCACAACTTACAAATCTTGGTACTGGTAATCTTTCACTAATTAACTGTTGGGCGTACTCCTGAGGGCTTTCAAGCATATTTTTTATATTTTCATATTCAGGATTGTTTTGATAGCCGTCGTCTCTCCATTTACAAACGGCTTCTCCGTGCCATACACAAATAAAGAAGAAAGCATCTAACAGTAAAACATTTTCGTTTTTCATATTCTCTATATCAAGGAAGACAGCTGTTGCTTCAGGTTTATCAGGTGTATAAGCAAATAGTAAAGGTTGAATCATTACTGTGGAGTTAGTTACATTTTCATGAAGAATAGTTGTTTTATAAAAAGTTGCTTCGTCTGGAGAAGCATTAAAGTTTTGGATAAAATGAGATCTTCTAAGATAAAACATGAATTGTGGAAAATAATTAAACTCCATTGGTAATCTAAAACTACTTACATTATCCTTTTTATAATCTCCAAATTTAGTAATTAATCTAATTAATTGTTTATCAAGCCATCTCAAAACTTCTATTCTTTCTTCAGTATATCCTTTATAAACACAATATCTAGCCATTAGTACAGCAGCAGCTTCTTGGTCGAATCCCTGACTCATTTCTAAAACATTAGTAGTAACATCATTGCAAAACTTTCTTCCGACAGTTGTTATTCTTTTTCTAATTGATCTATCAGAATGTACATAAGTAGTAACAATTTGTATTAAACCTCTTTTTAATTGATTATTAATTTCAGAATTATTTACGTCCATAAGAAAGGTATAAGTTGAATTATTATCCATTCCACCTAAGTTCCAAGAATTAGTTCCAGATTGTCCAAATTTCTGATCTGATACATTAGTTCCGGCTTGATTAAGTGAAACTAAATATCCCATTCCTCCTAATAATCTTAACGGAGAAGTAGTAAATATATCTAATTTTCCTTTAAAATACATATTAATAAAGTTGCCATATTCATCAAGTTCAAATAACTTTTTAAAAGAGTCTTTAAATAACATTGTAGAAAATGAATCAGTCAAAACAATCATTCCTCCTGTTTTCTCAACACAGCATTTCATTTCAAGTAACCCAACTTGATTAAGTGAGCATGAATAGACATCTAGTATTATACCAGCTTTATAAGCTCTATTAGCTAATAATTCATAAAACTCTACGGCAGGCTTAAAGTATTTTGTATTATCATTTCCTTTTTCAAAGTCTACATAATTTCTAATTGTTTCTTGAAGAGGTTTACCTATAATCTGCCCTGGGCCAACTGAAGGTGCACCGCCAGAGAATAAAATTACTCTGCTTGGATCTCCAAAACTTGTTGATTCTAATATTGATATTGCTACATCCATTGCTAAGCCAGAACATCTTGAGTGTCTCTCACCTTTATTCCTTGGCCAATAGTCAGGTCTTAACTCATCTAAAAAAGAATTAATTGCAAATTCACAGTCTTTTAGAGGTAATATATATTTCTTCTTATTTTGGTTAACAGTATTTTTATTGTCTTTTATTAATCCTAATTGATCTTGGATTTCTAATGATTTATAAGCTTTGTCACCGCGGAAAACATGCATTTTAGGGAAATCTCCAAATCCAATTTCATGAACTTGACACATTGCTCCAAATGTTATTAAGCCAATATAACATTCTGAATTTAATGTTGATAGTGTTGTTTGGATAGCATCTTTTAGCTCATCTAATTCTTCTGCTTCAACTGCAGTGTCGATTAGAAATATAAATGTTGGATAGTTTGCCTCTTTTGTATTTAATTTATATTCTACAGTTGTAAAGTCTTTAATTAATTCAGCAGGGAGATTTGTTTCTGTTAAGAAATTGGCATATGAACTAGGGAATAATATTTTTGCTAAGCAAAAAGGACATTCCCATGATTTGCTTCTAAAATCAATAGTACAAAAAGGATTTAATACCGATTTGCATTTTGTACAGGTGATTGGATCGTATTCTAAAAGTTGTAAATTTTCAGTTTTTTTTAATGGTGTATAATGAAAGCTTAATGGTAGTACTACTCTTGTTAAATCTAATTTTGTCATTGGGAAAGTATTAAATGTGAATCTGACGCCATCTGTATTTTCTTCTTTATAAAAGTCCATTTTGTTAAAATATATATTTAATTCTTAAACAATATGTTAAATTTATTATTATTCAATCAATAATTTAAAATTAATAACAAAAAAATTTTAACTTAAAAGTTTAAACTTCGTCTTTTTGTGGTTTATAAGCAGCATTTCCAGATCCTCCAGCATTTAATTTTTCTTGTAAATTAGCTGGTAAAGAATTCTTAATACTTGACCATTCGATCAAACCGACAGCAAATATTACAAAGATCTTATTTAGTTAAAATAATAAATAATACTTTTAAAAATATAGCTATCCAAGATAATAACACAACTAAAATATGGATTGATCTTTCAAAATCATGGGTAATATGCGACCATTTTCCACTCCAGAATAAAGTCCAAGCAAAATCGATAACTAAACTATAGACCAAAAAGAAAAATGCGTTAATCTTTTCTTTACTTTGAGTTTCCTAATATTTATAAATTTATATAGTATTTTATATTTACCTTGTTATCAGTCATAATATACCATATGTAATAAACATATAAGTAAATAATAAGATTAAAATCTGGTCTTGTTAAACAGTTAAATCCTCCTAAGCCTACTCCGGCGTAAAGTAAAAATTTTAATTTATCTTGATTTGTGAGAATTTGATTTTTTAAATTATCCATTACTATATTATAAATTAATTTAATTATTATTGCTATAATTATAGTAAAGTTAATGTTATTGAAAGTTATATAGGGTTTAATTATAATAAATAAATGAATAGATAAATGAATGAATGAATTTAAATAAATTTAAATAATAAATATCAGTTTAAAATAAAATAAATAGCTTTAAAAAACTAACTATCTTTTATAGTTATTATCTTTTACCATACTTCTTATATCTTACTACTTAATATCTTACTATTTCATTTCTTTATCATTTCTTTTCTACTTAGTTACTTTTTGTAAAATGCCTTCTTTTTTATATTTTCAAAATCAAGCATATCAATACTATTTCTAATTTCTGTATGAATATTCTTCTTAACAAGAAATTTATTTGGTCGATTAAACACTCTATTGCTTTTGTCTTTGCCATAATTACCAGAGAGTGATTTTATAAAATTCGATGAATCAGGATTATTACTTTCACTTGAAAATAATACATTAATCTTTTTATTAACAATACTAACACATCCATTTAAAGTATTTTGATATTTATAATTATTGTAAGGTTGTTCTTTTTTAGTTTCTTTAATAGAAGTAGTAATTAGATTTTCAGATGATTTATTTGTATTTAGTCCGTTGTTAACATTGTTTTTTGGAGAAGTAAGCTAAGGATTAATTAGTTAATATGTTAAATGATATATAATAGTTGTTATGACTTACAATATAAACTGTATTCTTAACTTTAGTATCTATATTAGTTTCCTTTAACATGTTTTTGTAAAAATCTACAATTGTAACATATTATATTTAATATTAATAATTTTTAAATTTACCATTCAAAGTACACTTCGGCTTATTTTCTTTTGATTTTATATATTCAAAATCGTACTTCTTCTTTACTCTTCCATTAATACTAAATAATATAAAAGATAAATACATCAATAAGTTAAATAATAATTTATAATACTTTATGATACTTACCCTATTTCTTCTCCAGCCAAATCATAAATATTATTTAATTTACTTCTAATCGACTCCGAAATTTGCTTTTGATCAGAATTAACATTATTTTTATTATTAAACGAGAATAATTCCTTCACATAAATTTTATTATTATTTTTATTTAGCTTAGCTTCTCGATAGTCTTTAGGAACAGTTGTCATCTCTAAAACATTTAATTTTGATGTAGTAGACGATTTCTGAAGATTTCTATCATCGTACTGCACACTCGTTACATTTTTACTATTTTTACGAACTCTATTCCGTGGTGAAAGCAAAACAATATCTTGAGTTACTTTATTAGGTTTAGTGTTAGTATTTAAATCACCACTAAAATGCATTTTATCCAATTTGCTTTTTGAATTATATGAATAATTCGTGGTTAATATATCAATTCCCATATTTTTATGTGTATTACTTGGAGAATCAGTATCAAGCGGATAGAAAAAAAGTTTATTTTGTGTAAACTTATTTGATATTTCGTTTGTTTTTAGTCCTGATGGTGATAATACTCTATTGTAGTATTTTGTTTCTTTCATCATTTATAAAATAACTATTAATTATATACGTATAAATAATCAAATAAACTTTATATAACAAATATATAAATACTATTATAGTTAAATAACATAAAATTTAAATCTCTATATTTATATTTATATGATAATATAATCAAATATTCTAACACTATTTTCATTATCTCATTATTCTTATTACTTTTGTTTTTGTTATGATTTTAGTTTAGTGATGATTGTCATATTTCACATACAGTTTCGAATTTTGAGGCAAATGTAGCTCTCCTATAAATCTTGAGTAGTGGTCAATTTTTAGTGGAACATTTGAACTTTTGTATAAACTAGGGTTTGAACTATCAGGATTTAATACATAAACTTGAGTGTATATGTCATCAGGGTGGCTCATTACATGAAACTCCAAGTTATGCTCTTTATAATTAGGAAATACTAAAGTTAGTCTTAATGTATCAGAACCATTGTATAAATCTTTGAAGTATCTTTCTACTGCTAATTCTATTATTTGATTAGTATCATTTAAGTATTTTAAGCATTTCTCATCTGAAATGTTGCATTTGGCCATTTCTTTAAAGTCCATAATGGCTAATGCTTTTGACATTCTTTCGTTGCTATGAACATCTTGACTACTTGAAACATGATTCATATTATTGATATCCTCATAATTGTTGTTATTGTTATTAAAATTGTTAATTTTATTATAATTGTTATTGTTGTTGAAATTGTTATTCTGATTTGCAAAGTTAAATATACTCATATTATCTACTTCGTAACTATTAGCTTGTTTTTTATTTGGATTGATAAAGTCATTATTGTTGTTGTTATTTTTATCATTATAATATTTAATCTCATTTTGATCAGAAATATTCATATTATCAAGGAAGTCATATTTAACATTATTGTTATGTTTATCCTCTAAAGATTCTAAATAATTCATAAAATCATTTAACTCCTCTATTGATAATTTTGTATACGCAGTATCCTTTATAAAACTTATTTTATATTTCTTTATATAGGTATTAAACTTAGAATAGCTTCCTTTGTTAATTTCATCAGGTTCAATTTGTTTTAGTTCTTCAACATCAGAAATAACTACATCCTTAAAGTGAGAAACTTGTCTTATAAGTTTATCTGAAGCATCTTTAGAATTTTTAGAATTATTCATATTTATATAAGCACTCTGACAATATTCTTTAAATTTTTTAAAATTATTAATCAACTCTGTAGCATTATTAATGGTAGTATTTGCTGGTAAGTTCTGGAAAGGATTACTAAATTCTGTCCTGGAATTATTAATATTTTTGTTAAACTTATTTTGAACATTAACACTTGTTGCAAGTTTATAAATTTTGTTTTCTGTCCATTCTTTTTTAAACTGCTGAGGATTGTTATTTACGTTTGGAATATTTACGTTTAGCTTATGGTGTAGCATATTGCCATTTTGGTTAATGTTTTGGTTAATGTTTTGATTACCATTCTGATTGCTATTTGGATTGCCATTTTGATATTGGTTAAATGGATTAAAGCTAGGCTTTGTATTCATAGCATATACGTTATTTATCATATTGTTACTAACATTGTTTTGTTGTTGGTACATTTATATTAAATTAAGAACTTAATTTATAATTAAAGTAATTATAGTAGATTATATTTTATTATTCCTTTTTAACAAAATTAATCAAATTTAAACATATTTAATATTATCTTATGCAAATTAAGTTTAAGTTTAATGATTAATTTACTTAAGCAGTATCATAGTAATTATATTAATTAAAGAACTTTATATGATTACAACTATACATCAAGATCTGAATTGACTTCATCATCAGACAGATTCATATTCATTTGCATATTAACAGCATTTACTAGCTTTTCACCTAAATGTTTATCGCTATCGTTTTCATTGTTTTCTTTAATTTCCTTAAAATCCTTTTTAATATCTTTAATATCTTTTTTCTCTCTATTCTCTTTATTATTTACATTTTGTACTTCTTTTACCATAGGTTTACTTTCTATCTCCTTCTTTTGTTGCTTTATATTTTCATCTAATTATTAAAAATAAATAATTATACAATACATTAAACACTATATAACTATATTACCATAATAAACTCTATATAAATTATTATAACCTATTATCTTACTTATTATTTCTAAAATTGCTATTTCAGTTCTTCTATTAAGCTTTTCAAGTTTATTTGATAAATTCTTTTTTAAATCAACATTATTCTTCTTAGGAACAATATTTAATGGATTTTTTTCTAAGTTTACGAATTCTTTAACAGACTTTCGTATCTTTTTGTTATATTTACTCTCGATGTCGTTAACTTTATCATAGTAAGGAAGTTTAGTAATAGAAAATCCAGGATTGATTGGAATATAGTTTTTAAAACTGATTTCGTTAATATCTAAGTTAATTAGTTTTTAGTTAGTTAAATTGTTGTTGTTACCGTTGTTATTATTTTTTGTTTTAGATAAATTATATGGAAAACTGTTTGTGTTTATGTTTTCATCGTCGATGTTCATATTCATACTTATATTAATATTTATAATTATATACTAATAATATTAAATAATTATGTTTAAGTAATTGGAAAATTAATATAAACTTGATTTATATTAAATTATAAAATTAAGTTTGCTTAGCTTAATATAATATTAATGAGATAATATAAAATAAGATAATAAGTAAAATGAAAGTATTTCAATATTTTATGTTATAAATTCATTATATGTGGAATGTGGCTAGTATGATTAATATGTGTCCTTGAAATAAATAAATAGTCTTAACTTGTAATAAATAATGAAAATAATTAATAAGATAAGAAGATATAATTTTCAATAAAATTCTATAAATTATTGATTCTGGATACTGGATACAAGGAGTAGTTTATACTAATTTGTTTTTAAATTACTTATTGAAATTGAAATAAATATATATTAAAAGATTTATACATATTAATATTAATATTCTTTAATATTGAAGAATTCTAATTATTAATATTGTAATTAATATTTAACATTTCGTAAGTGACGTATTTTTATTAAAAATAAAATATTTAACAATAATTAGTATATTATTTTATATAAATGAAAATTATTGATAAAATAAACGATAGAATTAAACTAGGAGAAAAATGTTACTCCTTCGAATTCTTTCCACCTAAAACTGAAGGAGGACTAGAAAACTTAATTGATAGAATAGAAAGAATGAACCAAATGCATCCTTTATTTGTAGATATTACATGGTATGCTTCTAATATATTTTGTTTACTTATTTATTCCTCCATAATAAACTTTGATTAATCATCAACGATGATTAATATAATTAACATAATCAATTATAATCAATTATAAATCATGATTAAATATTATTAATTCTTATTTACAATTAACTATTTTTATAGGGGTGCAGGAGGAACTACCGCTGATAATACAATGTTTTTAACATCTTACATACAAAATTATTTACATATAGACGTAATGATGCATTTAACCTGCAGATGTGTTTCTAAAGAAAAAATTGATAGTATACTTGTAGAGGTAATAATACAATTATCATAAACATTCATAACTTACTAATAGGCTAAGAAAAACGGAATTAGAAATATTCTAGCTTTGCGTGGAGACCCTCCTCAAGGCTGCAAAACGGACTTTAGCAGTGACTATTTCCAACACGCTTCTGAATTAGTTAAATACATAAAAGACAACTATGGTGACTGGTTTTGTATCGGGGTTGCAGGCTATCCAGCAACTCATGTTGAATCAAAATCACGGGAAGAAGATTTAAAATATACAAAATTAAAGGTAAATCATTTAAAGATACTTAATAAACCTAACATACCTAATAACTATTAAATAATAGATCGACCAAGGAGCAGACTTAATTGTTACTCAATTATTTTATGATGCAGATGAATATTTAGATTACGTAGATAATTGCAGAAAAATTGGAATTACATGTCCAATTCTTCCTGGATTACTTCCAATTCAAAATTATAACTCATTCAAAAAAATAACAGAATTATGTAGTTTAAAAGTGTCTGAAGATTTATTAAGAAAGATTGAAGAAAAGAAAAATAACGACGAAGAAATTAAACAATTAGGAATTGAAGTCGTAGTCGATATTTGCAAGAAGTTAATGGAAAAAGGAATTCCTTACTTTCATTTCTATACTTTAAATTTAGAAAAATCAGTTAATGAAGTTTTAAAGATATTAGACGTGAAAGTTAGCATGTCAAAAGACTTCCCATGGAAAAAGGTATTAAATAACTATTACTAATTAGATAATACTAATAACATACTAATAACTTAACATATATATTAAAATTATTTATTAACTCATTAATCATTTTTAGAGCAAACATCCAAGCAGAGATAACGAAACTGTTAGACCTATCTTCTGGTCAAATAAATCAAAATCGTACATAAGCAAAACATGGTATTGGGACGAGTTTCCAAACGGAATGTGGGGTGATTCTAGAAGTCCAGCCTTTGGAGATATTACTGAGCACTTTCATTCATTTTGTCAGAAATATATTGATGTAGATGGAAACGACAAGAAGAAGTTTAAAACATTAAGAAAGATGTGGGGAGAAAAAATAGAATCAATAAACGATGTCAGTAATATATTCATTGACTTTCTAAATGGGAAAATTAAAAAACTTCCTTGGTGCGAGGAGTTCACAACTCAAAACGAAATATCCAAAATTATTGATCTGTTACTAAAACTAAATAAAAAGAATATCTTTTCAATCAACTCGCAACCACCAGTAAATGGAGCTAAGTCAACCGACCCTATTCACGGCTGGGGCCCTAAGAAAGGATACGTATATCAAAAATGCTATATTGAATTTTTCATTAACCCAGAAAAGCTTAAATTACTAATAGAATTACTTGATACAGAAGAGTATGTAGATACTATTGTATACCAAGCAGTTAATTTACAAGGAGGTAATTAGATTGAATATTATAAAATATATTAATATGTTATATATACATTTATAGAAACTAATATAATTAAATAACATAACATATCATAATTATTAATAGATTCCAAAGCAAACTTTACCAGTTCTTTTGTTACTGCTCTTACATGGGGCGTCTTCCCAAATAAGGAAATATTACAGCCAACAATTTATGACTCAGAGGTCTTTAGTTTTTGGAAAGAAGAAGCCTTTAATTCATGGGATGAATGGATTAAAATCTATTATGATACAACAGAAAACTCAACTGACTTAGTTTCATCGAAAATATTGAATAATGTAAGTAGTTGTTAAGGCCTATTATATTATAACCCTTATTACCATTATTACCTTTATTTATTTTTAATTAAATAGATAAAAAGTGAGTATTACTTGATGACTATTGTTGATAATGATTTTGTTAATCCAAGGATATTTGAAGTAATGGAAAAGTTCCTTGAATTATAATTAATTGTGGTGAATTGTAGCGAGTTGCAATACAGTGTGATACAATGTAATTCAATGTGATGCGATTAATTAATGAAATATAGTTGCTAAGTAGACTTAATTAGTTTTCATTTAGTAAAAACAAATAAAAACAATTATTTATCTATTATTAATTATACATATAATATCAAATTTTATTTGTTATAACTAATACATTTTTTGTATTAGTATTTTTGAATATATTATATATAATTTTAGTATAACTATTATTATTTTTTCTTATATAAAAATTTATATAACTTTTAGTTATTTAGTAATTAATTTATTATCTTATGTTTATAAAATAAATAATGGAAATGGATGATTATGATATGTCAATGATTAATTATCAGACAACTGATGATTATAACTACATAGAAGACAGCAAAATAAAAAACAACATCAATGCCTCTATCGCAAGTTTAGCCGACGTCTACCGACCAGATATTAAACAATCTCCTGAAAAAATGGTAAAAGTTGGTGATACCATGAGTCATTTACTTTTACAAAAGCAAAAAGAACTATATTTAAAACAACAAGAATTATTAGCTATCCAAGAACATAAAAGTAAGCCTGTTAGAGATGTATCCAAGTCAAAATTCCAAAATTATTTAAGTCCTGAATTAGTCAACTTAAAAGACGAAGAAGGCTTTCATAATTCTAATGGTATATACGATCATCAATTTAATAAATATTATTCAAAAACAAATACTTCTGCTGATTATGACAACCTTGAAGAAAATTCAATAGAAATCAATAAACTATGTCCTTATAAACAGCCTATTAAGAAGAAGTTTGTTAAAGTTGTTATGGGAGTTATTAACCCGCCACAGTCTACGTTTTCTGTAAAAGATAAAGTTGAAAGGTTAAATACTCAACATCAAAATATGATGAAGCCGATTGTGTTGTATGCGAACAAGGTTGATATAAGTCATGATATTTGTAAGCATGATACTAAGCAGAAGTCGTCGTTGTCGTTTAGTAAGCCGCAAGGAAATAATACACGTTCTTATAATAATCTCACAATTAACACAACTAATCCATATCAAGAAGATCCTAATATTTTAAATAATTATGTTGTTATTGATGATCCAAACCGCACAGCAAAAAATATAAAGTCAAATAAACCTAATTTTAACAATACACAACAAAGTATTCAATTTGATAAAATGCCAAAAACTACAACAAGCTTTAATAAATACAAAGCAAATGATTTAAAATTAGAAAACTTGAATAATGAAAAGAACAGAAAAATCTTAACAAAAGTAGAGAAATTCTACTCACAAACCAAGAAATACTTTGATGATGTTGATCATCATCTTAAACCTGTTTCGTATAATAAAATTCTTAAAGAAGGAGAAAATATTAAAAATTCCATAACCAATTTTAAAAACGAAATACAAGGTATACCAGATCCGAATGATAAAGCAAAATTAAAAGCAAAAGAAAAAAGTAAAGAGAAAGATAAGAAGATAAAAATCAAGGAGTCTCTGACAAATAGAAATACTATAATTATTAATCAAGATGATAGAAAGAAAATCGAAGAAAAGCTAGAAACACTTCATTATGAAATTAGAAGTATTTTTGATCAAATTAATAATGTTCGCGATCCAGATGAAAAAATGAACGACTTATTAAGAAAGACAAATGAGTTAAATAATATTATGAAGCATTTAAGAGTGACTAAACCGAATTGTGAAAATAGTAATTCTAAGAATATTCAAAATAATTCTGTAAGAAGTAATGTAAACGTAAATCCGAAACCTAATTTTCAAAATAATGATTTAAATATTAAGAAGTCGAATGAGGAAATGAATGAAGTTGTAGAGATGCTAGGTAAAAAAGGAAAGACTTACACTGAAGGTTTCCCCAATAATGATTATGGTAGTGGAAGTGCATTAAATACTGAAAATAATGAATATAACTATGCTCCTAACACTAATATTAATACTAACGCTGATACTCAACATCAAAACCAGAACCAAAATCAAAATTTTAATAAGACTAACGCCTCTATGCAAAATACAAACCTTCAACAAAGTATGGAATTCCATAACTTTAACACAGAAACTGATGGAGGTAATGATAATTACAATACTAATGCCAATAACAACAACAATAACCAAAGTGGCAATAAGTCTTTAAATTCTCAGTCTTCTAACTTCTATAACCCTAATCAAGTTAATCAACCAAATAAAGTTAACCAATTAACTTTTAACCAAAAATCAAAAGTAGAAGATAGATATAATACAAGTGGTGGAAAAGATATTAAGGATAACTCAATCTCAAATAATTCAGGTAAAAATTTGATGGACAATCATTCATTAGTTAACTTTCATCAAAGTGGAGAGTTTAATAGTATAAAATCGAATATTAAAAATCAGGTAAATCAACCTAATCAACCTAATCCACAAAATCAACAAAATCTACCAATTCAACAAAATAAATATAGTAACCAAAATATTAAGATGACTAATGATAATAAAAAGTCAAAAACAGTTGGTTTTAACACAATAAATGAAGTAAATGATGAATCAATTGATAACAATAACAACTATAACAACTATAATAATTATAATAATAATAACAATAATAATAATAACAATGTTCATAATAATTTTGGTAATATAATTATTAATAAACAATTAGATAATTCAAAAGTAAATCAATCAACATTAACAACAAATACTAGAAAAAGTCAGACAATAAACAAAAAAACAAACCCTAATTTAAGTATGTTATCCTATGCAAACGATAATGAATACCCCAAAATTATTCCAGAAAGCCTAAAAGAAGATAATCGATTCACCTCTTACGATTTACAAATGCCAATGAAATATTATTACGACAAGGTAAAAGTACAAGAACCAAACGAAGTCAAAAATGAAGACTGGTATTTAAGACCACATCACATTGAAACATTTTCTAAAAACGAAAAGGCAATCCCAGATGATATTCTAAACACAAAGTACATCTCCTACTACGGACCAGCTAATATTCCTAAAAAGAAAACTAAACAGGAAGAACTAGACGAAGTAATAGAAAAGCTTCATAACAAAAGAGAAAACCTTCAGAAGGAGTTATACACTAACATGAGTAGAGACGAAAATCTAAGGAAATATGTTAGGAAAAGCGATCAAATGGAGATTCTTTACAAACAAGACTACAAACCAGGAATGATTTTAGACAAGTTCGGCCCTCCTAAGGCTAAAGGTACTGACGATATGTTCGAGGGAGATGTCCAATACTCAGAAATGTTTAATAAAGATGATAATGTTTACCAAAAGAATTTAGTTATTCAATCTTATAAATGTCTAATTGATGATGAAAGAGATACTGAAGGTAAGATAATGGTAAATAAGAGAAAGCAAGAGTTCGAAAGAATACGCCCACCGAAGGATAAATGGTGGGAAGAGAAGAGTAAACACTTTATTGATGAGTTACAAAGGAATAAGATGGTGTTAAATGCACAGCCTGAATATTTTATGAAGTTGAGAGATTTGCAAGATGAGAGTTTGTATTAATAATAAATTCATTTTTTAATATCAATCTATGCAGAAGATAAATAACAAAAACAGATAATAATATTAGATAAACTTAACTATTAATTTAAATTAAAAATAAGGATTCTTTTTCAATTAAATTCATATTAGTAAAGTTTAAAAGAATTATATAGTTATTTTATTCATTATATTATAATAATTATAATTATTTAATTCTGATCAAACCATAAAAATAATTTTTTAAATATTCTTATTTAAATATGAATGAATTCTATTAGTTTGGAAACCTTCGGGTTCATCCGCTAAAATTGGAACGATACAGAGAAGATTAGC
>Ga0100378_1001834_pt1 | contig 21709 bp, 19 predicted proteins | sample CryGeymeta201502_FD_81535 | JGI IMG/M metagenome (GOLD analysis project Ga0100378, IMG submission 81535) | Groundwater microbial communities from Crystal Geyser aquifers in Utah, USA - Crystal Geyser metaG 2015-02 | ecosystem: Environmental > Aquatic > Deep subsurface > Groundwater | place: USA... | reverse complement strand
TCAGCTTGAGATGTTGTGTCGAGGGGCAGATTAAGATATCAAGGCCAAGGTCAAGAAATACATGGAGTGGTACGATGACTTAAAGAGGAATCTGTATTTAATGAAGGAGCCCAATAATGTGAGCTAATTGAAGAAAGAGGAGAAGTCATAATAGGATAGACCAATAGCTGAGACTGCCTGGGAGGTCAAGAAGAAAAAAAGAGGCTGGTTTTGAGCTGTTTCACTGATACTATTTGGTTCATGTGTATTGACATGTTTATTGATAATAACTATGCAATAGTTGATGATGTGAGGTATTATGAAATATTAATAACGAAGGTAAATAAACCAATCAGCTTCACAGGAAGGCCTGTCTTCCTTGCTGACGCTGTCTGTCGGTGCCGTAGCCCATGAGCTCCACACCTCTGGAGGCTGACATCGATCTCCCACTGCTCCACCCTTGTTGAGGAGCATAAGTTGATTCTCTCTCCTGACGCTTTTTTCTGTAGCAGTAAATCAAGAAAATTCCCAATCCGATAACTAAATAACATTAAATGTACGTAGGATGCCACCAGGAATGCAGACGGCGAGAATGATGATGGTGGTTGTAGACAGACCTGAGTCGGTGTTGCTGTTGGTGCCTCCATTGGTGGTAAGTGTGAAGGAAGAGACAGGCATGTTGCCGATGTTTCCACTGGCCAACAAGTTGTTGAGGTTGTTCTGATTGGTAGTTGCGGCTGATGAACCAGCAGGTGAAAATGAAGTTATTTGCATATTGACGACCACTGATCCTGATGTGATGGAGAGGACAATCAAATTAGTGACTCCCACACCAGCAGAGCTGGCGATTTGCTTGAGAGAGGTCAGATAATTGTTCATGAAGGTCGTCAAGTTCACTGCGAAAATTGCAGTGACGGCGTAGTTGAAGCTGCTCATGCAAACTTGACCCTGAAGATTAAAGCCGCTGATGCAGGTGGTACATAAATTGGGATTTCCTGAGCAGGTAGCGCAGGGTGAAGTACATGCAGCACAGCTGACGAGACCCACGGTGGCAGCTGATCTCTGGAGGGTTCCTGGCTATTGGGCGACATATCCTTTGGCACATTTTTGACACTGAGAAAGAGTAAGGCAGGCAGCACATCCAGTCGAGCATGAAGAGCAAATAGTTCCGTTGAGGTACATTCCATATGAGCAGCTGGTGCAGACAGCAGTGTTTGAGCTCATACATCTTGCGCAATTGGATGAGGATGTGCAGCTGGTACAGACCTGGTTAATTTGGAATTCAGTGTTGTTGGGATTGATAATAGTTCCTAAGGGACAGATCAGACAATCTTCATCACCAGAGCAGCTGGTGTCAGGTTGGCAGCCGTTACTGGTCATTACGTAGCCCGCAAGACAGGTGATGCAGGAGAAAGGATTATTGTTCTGACAGGTAGCACAAGGAGTCATGCATGGGTACTGGCATTGGAAGTTTTGGTTGAGAATTAGACCTTGAATGCAGCTGAAACAAGCCAATTCAGTGCAGGAATTGCAACCCCAAGGACAGGTGGTTCCTGAGACTGAGGCACATACATTGTTGGAGTCAAGCATGAAGCCAGGGGCACATGTAAGACAGGTGATCACTGAGGAAGGATCGCAGAACTGGCATCCTTCAGGGCATGGAGCACATCCTCCAGCAGTCAGAGTGTATCCCTGAAGGCAAAGAGTGCAAGTCATCACGTTGGCTCCTTGATTATCAGTGGTTATTTCTGAGTTGGCGCAATTGTCAACAGGGGATACATTGAAGAGATTATTTATGTCTCCCTCAGCCTCACAAGTGTTATCAGAGGCAATGTAGACATATCCTTGAATGCAGGAGGTGCACATGGTAGCATTCATGTTTGCACAGGATGAGCAAGGTGAGGTACAGGGCTGACAGGTTTGGTCTTGATCGAGATAAGCATCAGCCATGCATGAAGTGCACACGGCAGGGTCAACAGTTGTGCAGGTGGCGCACTGGCTAGAAGCAGTGCAAGGTTTGCACCAGTTGTTGGCAGTTAGGTAGAAGCCAGTCAAGCATTGGATGCACTCTTGAGGGTTGACAGTTGAGCAGTATGAGCATCCAGGATCACAGGCAGCTGGGTAGTTGCGTCCTGCCTCAATGTAGAGAAGAGTGAAGCCAGTAGGATTGAATAGAGCGGTACACCAGGTGGAGGAGGTACAGGTCCTACAGTATCCAGGACAAGCTACACACTAATTTTGAGCAGTCAACCAGTAGCCATCTTAGCAACTGAGGCACATAGTACCGTCAGAAGCACTGCAGGTCTTACAGGCAGGGGCATTCGTGCAGAGAGAGCAACCGTTACCGTCAGGGAAGACGAACTGATCAAAACAGCTATTACAAACAGTGCCATTAGAGCAAGTTTGGCATCCTGATGAGCAAATGAGCTGACACTCTCCGCCTACCAGAGTGTAAGTTGAGGGGCATAGTGTGCATGAACCGTTATTAGTATCAGAACATTCTAGGCACATGGGGTCAGCACACAAGAAGCAGCTGGTGCCTTGGGTAAGAGTAATGCTACTATAGGGGCTTTCACAGGTCTTGCAAGAGCCATCACTGAAGCAGGTACTGCAGGGGTCAAGGCAAGCAATACACTGATTGGCGTTGGTTGTTCCACTATCAGGATTGAGACTGTATCCTTAATAGCATGTCAAACAGACGTTAGTTGATGAGCAGATCATGCAGTTGTCAACCTAGCAGCTGATACAAATTCCACCCATATTTTGGAGATTATTCATGCAAGAGCCACAAACGTTGTCCTTGATGCAGCTGTTGCAGTTGTTGACGTTGCAAACCACACAGGCTGAACTGTCTGTGCTCGTAGTGTATCCACTATTACAGGTCTCGCAGAGGTTGATTTCACTGGGCATACATGTAGCACAGTTATCGATGGAGCACTGGATGATACAGGTGGATGAGCCAAAGAGAATGTAGCTGTCTATGCACTGCTCACAGACATTGTTGGTGCAGTTGATACAGTTCTAGACCCCACAGTTGTCAAGGCAGGTGTCATTGTAGAGGGTGTAACCTGACATGCACTGAGCACAGGTGGTATCATTCGAACAGGCCTCACAAAAATCAGTGCAGTTGGTGGTGGTGTTGCAAGTATTGCTGTTGGCGTCAAGAGTGTAGCCATTCTCGCAGACTGCACAGATGTCGTTTGGCCCGCAGAGTGAGCAATTAGCAATCAAATTTGAGCATGCATAACCGCATTATTTGTCATCAAGGAGGGTGTATGTACTGTTGCACTCCTCACAAATGTCGTTGTCAGTGCATTGAATGCAGTTGGCTGTGGTGCATTATTGGCAGGGCCCAGTTCCATCTGAGGTGGTTCCATTGGGGCATATGGTGCACTCATTGTTGACAAATCCGTAGTCCAGCTGGCAGGAGAGACAGTTGTTAGCGTTCTCTCCGTTGCAGGTCTGACAGCTTTAGTGGCAGGCTTGGCAGAAAGAGTTGGAGTTGGTGAATTGATCAGAATTACAATTGGCACATGTTGATCCACTCAATCCTTTGCCACTCTCACAAGTCAAACAGTCTCCGTTGGTCGAGTCGCAGGTCAGGCAGGACTGGTCGCATGTTTGACATGCTCCCTGTCCTGAGGAGAATTGACCGGATGGACATTGGTCACATGTCTGTCCGTTGGGCTCGAATCCGGCAGCACAAGCGGTGCAGTCTCCAGTGGTAGGCTAGCACTCTGTACAATCTGTGCAATCTTAGCACACGGTACCGTTGCCATTGATGCTGAATTGATTGGATGGGCAGGGTTGACACTGTGAGTTGATGTCTTCGAACTCACCGGGACTGCAGGCGAGTGCGGAGGCGAGGAGGAGTGTGAAGAGTAGTATTGCGGTCCTCATAGGGTTTGTTGAATGTTATAAGTAATATTTTATTGCTCTTGATAAGCCCCTCACTCTTAAACATATCTGATTTACACATAATAAATAGAACTCCCGAGCAAACCCGATATATACCCTATTGACATATCCGACACAACTGACACCCTTTGGAGCATCCTCTTCTCTTTGTTATTTTTCCTCAAATGTAGTACATCTCCTCAAAGGTAGCACATCATACAGACTCAAAAACAACTCCTCTATTCCTGTCAGATAGCTTAGCACAATCCATATAAAAGATTCCCTATCATCCTTTTGGTTTCAACTTCTTGACGACTTAACTAGGGTAGATCCTCTTCTCGCTCTTGGGTTCAAATTATTTCAAAAATTCATCTGCCTGTTCCTCTCCCCACTTGTAACCCATCGTCATCAGCAGTTCCTTCATGAAGTCACTCTAGAGATAGCCGCTTTCCTTATCTTTTTCCTTGTGCTCGCAGATAATCCGAAAGGCCTCGGTGAGTTGCTCCTAGACATCGAATTATCGCATGCGTTTGAGAACGATGAGGAATACATCTGAGTCGGGGATGATTTACCGTTGAGAGTGACGCCTTCTTAGTACTGGTTCTACCCGATGCTACGTTTTCTGAGGAGTTCCTTGTAGAAGTCTTTGAGGTCATCTTCTGCTATCATTTGTCCAATGGAAATGAGGAACTATCGGAGTTCTTAGAGGTCGAGGAGCCCATCGTTGTTGCGATCGAAGAGGGTGAAGTTTTTTTAGTACTTTTCTTGTTTATCGATAGGGATGTATTTTTATATTTTTTCCTTGGCGTCGTTGTCTTCCTCGTAGATGGCTCTGAGAGTGGCTATCTGTTTGTTGGCGGGCACTTTTGGCAGGTTGTCAGACAGGCTGACCTTCTCCCTTTCCATCAGTTACAATATTATGCTAATCTCGATAGAAGGGATATTCCAGCGATAAGGTCTATGCAGATGATAATCAAGATGATATTGATTGATTAGGATATATGCCTATATTTGAATAACTTTTAAATTATGAGCATCTTTGAGTACAACGGAGGAACCATCGTCGGCATGGTCGGCAAGGACTGCGTAGGTATCGCGGCAGATAGAAGGTTCGGTAAACAAATGCTCACCCTGGCCAATGATTTCCAAAGAGTCTTCAAAATGCAGGACAACATCATCATGGGACTCAGCGGACTCGGTACCGACGTACAGACCTTCAGCAGTCGCATGGAGCAACAAATCAACCTCTACACCCTCAAGGAAAACAAACCCATGAAGCCCCAGACCTTCTGCAACCTGGTCGGATACTCCCTCTTCGAAAGAAGGTACCTCTCTCCAATATCTCAGGTTTGGCTCCTGGATCGTCCAGCCAATCGTAGCCGGTCTGCAGGACGGAAAGCCAGTGCTGGCCAGTTACGACTCCATTGGTGCTCAGTGCGAGATCGAGAGATTCTAGTGTGCGGGTACTGGTAGTGAGGAGTTGATGGCTATTTGCTAGGCTTACTATAGGGAAGGGATGTAGGCCGATGAGTTAGGCTTCAAGTTGCATCAGATAATAACTTCAGCATGCGACAGGGACATGTACTCAGGCTGGGGAGCAGTGGTGTACTTGGTGACCAAGGACGGAGTGTCGACCACCTTCCACAAAACCAAACAGTCGTGATGATCTGCATTCTGACTGTATTTGTACCCACATATCAATAGCACCTTATCATCAAGTACAGCATATTAGGATGACTGGATAAATATCATGAGGGTCTTTTCACCTCTGGATGAATCTTTTGATCGGAGCGAGGATGTCCTCCTCCATATGAAAATTATTATGGCTCATCCGACGTGGGTAGTGCTTCACGGCAACGTTCTTATAGGCGTTTCTCTGCTCATATCTCTCGATCAAATGCCTGCCGTGCTGAATGCCAATCACCTCATCAGCTTAGCCGTGAATTATCAAGAGTTCACCGGTGAAGTGAGCCAATTAATCCTAGTTATTGAAGTGCTGTTTGACCAAACAGCCAAGGCAGCCGACTAAGCCCATGGCCACACTTTTGATGGTGTCAAAAGGGGACATCAAAATGAGCAAGGGAACATTTCTATGTCCAGCCAAGAAGGATGCTCCTCCACTACCGATGGATCTCCCCATCACCAAAATATCTTTCTGTTCTCTGCTTCTCAGCAGGTGGTCATAAAAAAGCAGAGAATCTTACTTGATAGTGTTTGACAGCATGGCTCTGCAGCAGACATGATAGGTGCTATAGGAAGGGTACTCAATCGCGTAGAAGGTGACATCGAGCTCCTGCACGAGAGGCTACAGAAACATGCCTACCAGATTGATATCCTAGGCATTACCGTGGAAATAGATGAAACAATTTTTGGATTGTCGGCTGCGGGGAGTGGTGAACTCGACATACGGAATGGTCTTATCATCCTTTATGAGTGATCAGGTACGGCTTAGAATGTGAGGAAGACTCGACTCACAGGATTGTTTGTTTCTCTGATATTTTAGCGAAGGAATTATGTATTGGAAGGGGCGGGAAAGATGAGGCAGTTGCACTCGCAGCAGAGACAGTCGCAGAAGAGGCAGGAGAGACAGTTTATGAAGGGCTGCAGGCAGCTTGCCATTCAGAGCGATAACAATACAATAATAAGGTGGTTAGAAAAAAGTACATAGTAATGCCTGACTCTCAGCATTGAAAATTAGCATATCACAAAACACCCTGATCGATGGCTCTCCTCTCGACCTGAAATATCTTTATCTTATTTCTGCACTTGTCGGTCACCCACCTGCCCAACCTCAGTTAGTCGCACTCGGTCACAGCCAGTTCATCTAGAGATAGCTTCAGATCAGTGACAATTCCCTTTACTGGAAGGGAAGCCACTTCCTTCAGGCCAAGGTGGTCATTTTCTATAGCCCATATCTTGACAGCGTGGTCGATGCCTGCTGTAGCCAGAATATTGCTCTGTTTAATGTTATCCATGGCGGCGATCCATCCTTGAGGGTGAGCAGTTGCCATCTTGAAGACAGGTTTGGTCTTTTTGGTGTTCCAAATATGGACTGAGCCATCCTGGCAGGCAGTCACGAATCTTTCCTGGTTGATGGTGCGCACCCGATCAATAGCATAGTTGTGACCTTTGTAGACCACCTTTGTCTCTTTCTCTGTCTTCCAGGCAATCACCTGTCTGTCATAGCCTGCACTTATGAAATCCTCCCCATTGAAGTAGTCCACATCCAATAACTCAGCTGTGTGCTCATAGTAGGTGCCTATTAGTCCTCGCTGTGCTACATCCCAGTGCTTGAGAGTTAGATCAGCACTAACAGAGCAGAGGTTGCTGGAATCCACTCCGAATTTGACCCCGTTGATAGTATTTTTATGACCTCTCAAGGTGTCGATGAGCTTGAGAGTGCGAGTATCCCACAATTTGATTTGGCAGTCATCGCCAGCAGTCACCAAAATATTTTGGTTGGAGTGGAGGGTGAGAGAAAGGATGTCGCTTTTGTGGCTTTCTGCATCTTTTCCTAAGCTGAAGAACTGCTTTTTCTGTGTTTATCGGTCCCACTGAATAATCGACTTATCTTTGGAGCAGGAGTAAATTTGTGTGGGGGTGAGCTCGAAAGCAGTGATGCAGAGCGTGTGTCCCTTGTACTAGATGGGCTCCTTGTACTGCAATTGGCTTACAGTGCTGGTCAGGTCCTCGTATAGCCGATGTTGTTTTCGGTACTACCTAAACAGAAATGTACATATTATTGCTGCAATTGCTCAGCGACAGCCTCATGCTATGCTCGCTTGTTCTCTTCCACATCAAGCAGGAAAAAATCGTCCTGATTGGATGATCGGAGGAGAGGTTCATGTTGCTCGTGGAGAGAGTTGTGATTGTTCTCGATCTTTTCGGGCTGTCGTTTGGGGGGAGCTAGTGCTTTTCGTTTGTGGATGGGTTTATCTTTTTGCTGATGGCGGGAGGGTCTTTGGGGCATTGTTGATTAAGATTACTTTATTACTTTATAGACTGGATCATAAGGAGGGTGACTCTAGACAAGAATTAAATCACTGTCAAAATTTCCTAGAGTGTATGTCCTGTCGAGCATGGAACTGGTAGTCTTTCAGCCTTCCCTCCTCTTTCGCCTTCCCCTCCTACTTTCTCTCTAGCTTCGTCGACACGTTGAGGTTGAACAGTTTATTTTGGCTGTCCACTTTCTTACTGTATTTCTCTATCTTGCTGTGGTTGTCGTTGAAAAGTTTGTTTATCTTGGTGACTGCTTACTTCATTGTGCGACCTTTAGAAATCAGTTAACCCATGCTGCCCTGAGCATCGCCTATTCTTTAGCGTTGCTAGCCAACTTAGGGCTTAAAATCTGAGGTTATTGAGGGTGCTCCCAGTGAGGGAACAGGCATGAGGGAGTCGTGACCGACTGAATGGTTGAAACTATCAATTGGAGAAAATATCTATTCTTTATTATGCTGGGTCTGAATGCGATCTTCATAGTTGTAGCCTGTGAGCGTCCGTCTCAGGGCCAACTTCCCTGAACTGTCCTTCTTCTCCTCATGTGTCTTTTAGCTGCTCTTGTTGAAGTTACGAGTGCTACCCTTGGGCTGCTCAGCAGATGTTGCCACGGCATACTGATGGGAGGTAGGCGTTCTTTCTGGCAAATTGTTCAGAGAGCTGTTGTGGCTGGTGTTGTTTTGATGGGAGTAGTTATCGGTGGGTGCTTTAGGGCTGAGCAGTTATTAAAGGTAGCGATGGGTTTCGTAAGCCGATTTTTGGCGGAGGAGGTGGGTGAGTTAGGGGGAGGCGGTAGTGAGGAGAGGGACAACGTGGGTTTCCAGGAACTGTGAGTAGAGTTTATGAAGAGACTCGACTGAAAGGGTCATTATTCTGCCGGCAGACATTCAAAATTATATGTTATAGAGATAGGGTGGACACTGGCAACTCGGCTGGGGATGTTTGGAGGCCCCCTTTATATAAACTAACTTTAGCTGAGATGAGAAAGAATGAAATATTGGAGGAGTTTCGCAGGCCTCAGGGCAATAAATCATCACGATCACGAGACGTCAAGAACCGACTGCACCACCTCCGCAACAAGGAAACCTTCCTCACCGACACTCAAACCTCTGACTATACCAAAAGCTCCGGAGAAATCAACCACTCTCGCCTCGAACACCTCTAAGACACCGTCCGCAAGCTCTAACGGTAAAATGCAGACCTCCGGCAGAGAGTTGTCGACCTCAAAGCCAGTCAGTGCTTCGAGATCAACGAAGAAAAACTTAAAAACGTCATCAGAGAGACCGACCGTCTGAAGGCAGAGCTAGAAGAGACAAAGAAAGAGCTGTAGCAGTCTCTGGTCGAGAGGGATTTTTTGGAGAGATTCAACAAGAACCTCAAGTGTCAGTGCGAAACTCTCACTAAAGAAATATTACTTTTAAAATCAAATACAAACAACCGTGAGTCCCGTCGCCTCTAGAAAAACATATACACCGCTCGTGAGGAAGAGGGAAGCAAGTCAAGAGGGGGCAGCAGTTAGGTGAGGTCGGTGAGCAAGCGCAAGTAATTTTTGCAGTGGCGAAGAGAGAAGGAGGAGAAAAGTGGCAAGGGAGGTGGCACTTTGAAGAGCAGCGGGAGTGTATCGCATTTATAGGAGGACTACTACGGTGGGAGCAGGGTTCGCAATTTTCGAAGTTGACCCTGTTGATATGCTGTACTTAGTATTTACTCGATGCCTATCCTTAAGAATTAAGTGAAGGTATAAGTTTTTACTTGATTTGCGACACTGTTTATAAAGTGTTATAATAGCATGCACAAGAAGGAGGTAACCTATTAGGTTGTCAACTAGTTCGCCATCGCCATCAAATGCTGGTACCAACCGCTATATCCAGTGCCAACCAATAAATAAAGAGCTTCCTCTCACAGTACGATGGCAGCCTTGTCAACAGGCTGGAAACTCAGACAAGACAGCCCGCACTTTACTTCTCAGCTATCCTCATCGACCACGAGCAAAGCTACGAGATAATGAAGCTGTTGATCGCACATGGAGCCAATCCTCACTTCAAGGACAACTACCAGCAAACCGCCCTCTTCTACGTCTGCCGAGACGGAAAGTAAAAATGTTTAGACCTGCTTCTGGACCAAGGTCTGAGTTTATAGGAGGAGGACGTCTACGGACAGACTCCTCTCTTTTATGCAGCCAAGGAGAACCGTTTGAACATCATTCACAAACTGCTAGAAAGGAAAGGTATGCCTCATCTTTACTTAGCTGACCCCAATCATACTGATAAAATAGCAGGCCAGACTCCACTCTTCTATGCTGCCAGAGAGGGCCATCTCGACATGTGCAAAATACTTATTGAGGCAGGTTGTGACCTGGCACTGCAGGACACCCTCCACAAAACTGCACATCACTATGCCAAGAGGAATGGAAAGACAGATGTAGCTGACTACTTGTTCAACGAGTATCAGACTTTAAAAGAACAACGAAAAATACAGACAGACTCAAGGCAGGAAAGCAACATTGAAGAAAGAACAACAAAAAAATCCAAGACGAAAAAAGATGGAGGATCCAGTCAGCCAAACAAGGCACAGTATAGACTCTACAGGTCTGATGCATTTGGAAATGCCAACGAAGTGTCGACAGGTTAATTTGAGGATCTGATAGCCAACTACCCTGACCTTGAGGAAATGCTGAGAAATCCAGAAGGCATCGATACTTCTGGAATTGAGGAGATCAAACAGAAGGAGTCGTGGGTAAAGACCGCTCAGAAAGTTCTGGCGGTGTGCTGGAAGACCAAAGGAGGGCACTATTTCCACTAACCCGTCGACCCGAGCAAATACAACATCGATGACTACTTCGAGATTATTCACGAGCCGATGGACTTCGGGACGATAAAGAAGAAGCTGACATTCAATGTATACCACAATGTTCAGCAGTTCATCACGGACATGAAGTTGGTGTTCGACAACTGCATCAAATACAATGGTATTGAGAACCAGATTGCCAAGCACGCAATCGAGATTAAGAATTTATTTGAGGAGAATATGAAGCAGACTGGCTTCATGAGCTGATTGTTAGTTCCTCTGACTGTAGATAATCCATATATGGAAATCCCTCTCTACTGTAAAAAATACTCAAATTCATTCATACCGATTGGACAGATATGATTCGAGTTTATATTGTTTTAAAATAATGATGCACATCACCAAGGAGCAGGAGCCCCTCTACCAGGAAGTATCTCTCGTCCTATGCAGCTCAAATAAACAGAAAAGGAGATGAGACAGGCGGCTGAGCAGGCTAAAATTTACGACAACTCCCTCAACCTTATCAACCGCACCATCAAAAAGAACGAGCTCACCATGAAGCAACTGGATAAGCTTAATGGCAACAGATCTATCTATGTCCCCCTTGGAAGAGCGTACTCTTAGTAATAGTCAGCTTCCTAAAGAAGGACAAGGAATCAACCATCAAGGAGTTCACCGAGGCCAACAACAAGCTTGGTGAGAGTGCCAAGGACATGGAGCAAAAAATCAAGCTGTACTCTGACAAGGCCAACGAAAAATATCGCATTCTGAGAGAAGGCACAGAGAAACTAAACAAAAAGTGATAAGATAGTGTTAAGAACCGTTCGACATATACTAATAAGGATGCAGGAGGCAGTAGGATCACTCAGTTATTCTTGGCCTTGAGGGGCTCTAAAGGAGTGGGCCTCACTTTCTTCCTCAGGTTGTACAGAGCATGCACCAGAACATCAATTTCCTCCCCTTTGTAAGCTTTCTCTTCGATCAGCATTTGCCTGAGTTTGTTATTCTCCTGTTGGCATTTCTTCAAAGGCCCCAGCTATGCCTTTGTGTGATCCAGCTAGGCCGATAGCTTTTCAAGAGTTTCCCTCGATCTCTACAGCTCCTCCCTTAAATTTTTGTTGGTCTATATGTAAGCATTGGCTTCAGTGTTGGCGATTTAGGGAAACTAGAAATATAGGTTGTGATGATTGTCCATCTTCCTTGGCGAGCTTCTCTCTATTTTGGCTGCCAGTTACAGTAGTTGATGATTTTTCCTCTACAGCTCAGACTTTAGCTGCATTTTATCCTTCTACAGCTATGCACATTGTAACTCATGTTTCTATTGTCTTTGCTTCATCACCAGAATCTTGTTCTCTTTGTTCATTAACTCGGCCTTAGTTTGGCTTAGATGGGCCTCCATCTATTGCACCTCCTTAATGATATCCTGATTTGATACAATTATCGATTGGGCTAACTACAGTTCAGCTCTGACCTTATCGTAGTTGTGGGCCTTAACTGACAAGTCTTACAGCTGGTTGAGACATTCCTGCATCTCTCTTTGATGGCGAAGATGCTCCTATCTCATCTGTAACTGAAGAAAATCAATCTGGCTATCCTTTCTCTCGCTGGTATCTGACATCAGGGGCGTTCTTCTCTTTTGAGGCGTGAAAGTCTCCTCATTCAGATATATTCTCAACTATTGAATCTATTGAGTTTGTTATGCTAATATTTAGGCACTTGTTTTGAGTCTGCTCTCAAGCTATTCTTTTTCCTAGCAAATTGTGTTAATTATTTGTTGAAGCCGTTAGTTTTAGTGATCTAGCTCAAGTACACGGTCAATCATACGTTTTTACTTTTCCTTCCGAGGAGATTATGTCAGATACTGCATCGTTTGCTCTATGATCTGCTTCAGGAAAGATTGGGTCTCCTGAGAGGTCTACAGTATTTTCTCAATGAAAAAAGACCTGTTCTCAGCTTGAGCAGCAGTCCTCACAAACAGAGACAGTACTTTGTCCAGTTCAGAACTACAGCCAGTGTGACACATTTCCACAACGTCGACTTCCGAACTCTCCAGCTAACTCTGCAACTAGTTGTTCCAGTATAGTTCGATAGATTGAAGGAGAATCTTCATGTTGCTGAACTTGTGAGAAAAGGAGCGAGGCTGGTATTCAGGGGAGGCGGTAAGTTGGAAATTTTTGATGAGGAGAAATAGTTAGATGAGGGTAACACCATTGTCAAGATGGCTGTAGATGGTGGGAGGAGTAGACAGTTGTGGGAAGGTGCACAGGTATTCGAGATAGGGGTTGCTGTGCTAGGGCAGAGCCTATCCTACTTTGTTATGCTTATTCATTCAAATTCAAAATACTAAGTCAAACTGTAACATCATATAGCTCACATGCTGCGAAAATTCGCCTTCCTCTTTTGGGTAAAAGCACTCAGTCCTTCCTTTGCACTTTCCTTCCCAAACAGACCTTGGAACAAAGTAGCTTAGTGGAGAAAACCCTGATTGAGAGTTGTATCCATGGCAGAGTGAACAGCCTTCTTTGCTGCTTGCAAAGGTCTTGAAGCCTTGCTCAGTATCTTTTCTAACAATTCTGAGACTTTTTGATCGAATTATGAAGAAGGATAGCAAATGGCGATGTTTAGTTGTTGAGCCTATTGCCCTTTAATTGGCCGAATTAGGAGAATTCTGTCCATGGCTGCTTTTGAGCCAACAAGTCTTGTTAGATGTTGGGATCCTCCTAAACCTGGAATGAGTCCAAGCCTTAGTTCTGATAGTATGAAGGTCGCCTTCTCTGAGCAAACAATGAGGTCGGTGAGCAGAGCCATTTCGAAACCTCCTCCTTGGGCGAGCCCAGTAACAATCGATATGATGGGCTTGTTGGTGTTCCTGAAGGCTCTTTCAAGCGTGAAAAAAAGAGAAGGATCGACGCCTTTGCCAGCATTCAAGAGGATGTCTTTGAGATCTGCTCCTGCGCAAAATACTGTGGGATGATTGCTCTTGAGGAGGATTACTTTGACTTATGGTATGCCGTCGAGTGCAGGAAGGACAAACTTCATTTCTTAGGCGAGACGAAATGAAATCGAATTGAAGGTGGGCAGCTTATTGAGGAATATAGTGGCAACGGAACCTTCGATTGATATTTTGAGGGTTTCCAAGTTATCAAGAGATATGGGTTTGCTGACTGTCTAACTGAGAAGTCTCAACCTGTTCATTATATATCTAATACCAGTTTAGGATATGCAAATCAAAGATTTCTGAAGTCAGGCTTTCGCTTCTGGATAAAGGCTGCAAGGCCTTCTGTGGGTCCTTCTTTGTTGAACAAAGTTTGAAATATCGTGGTTTAGTGTTATAAACCTTGCTAGAGAGTCGTCTAGAGTGCAAATTTAATAGCTCTTTTGGCCGCCTCCAAAGAAGCCGAAGCCTGGTTGACCAAGCTATCAATCAACTTGCTCAGCTCTGCCTCGAAATTGGATTTAGGAATCAGTTGAGCTATGTTGAGTCTGTGGGCTTCCTCCGCATTGATGGACTCGGCTGTGAGAATCATCTGCATGGCTTTTTTGGTGCCGACGATACGAGTGAGCAACTGAGTGCCTCCCATACCAGGAATGAGTCCAAGGGTAATTTATGGTAGGGCAAAAGTGGCGTTTTTGGATGCTACGATGATGTCAGTCAGAAGAGCTAGTTCAAAGCCTCCTCCAAGAGCCTTTCCCTCAACAACTGATACAACTGGTTTTCTGACATTTTTGAAGGCTCTTTAGATAGAGAGGAAATGCATGCTGTGAGGATATGAAGCATAGTCGTTTTCTTGCATATTTTTGATATCGGCCCCCGCACAGAAGATCTTATTGCTTTTGCTGCGAATAACAACAACCTTTATGCTGGGGTCGTTATCAATGTCGGCAAGTGCTGCTTTGAGTTAACTTGCCATTGAGACGGAGAGGCAATTGAGGTCTTTGGGACTGTTGAGCCAGATGGTGGCTACCTTTTCTTTCTTCTCTACAATTATTTTGGAGTATGAGGGAGATTGTGCTGTGATTGCTGAGGAAAGGAGGCTGAGTCTGTACATGTATCCGTCTATATCAGAATAATAAAGAAACTCTCATCACATCAAGATTCCTATGGCCGAGGTACCAGCTTCAGACTTATCATGAAATTTGCTGGCTTTAGTGGGTGTCTGAGAAAGCCTGGAGCTTTCAGCATTTCTGACATTGTTGAACTATAATAGAATTCTGAGAATTTCCACGAAGCAAGTCCATCAGCTTTTGGTCGGAAGGCGAAGGTAGAGAGACATGAGGTCCACAAAGCTGCTGGGGACCGGAAGGTGTTTGATTTCATTTAAGCGGGAAGGTAAGGTGACCTCGAATGCTAGTTTAGTTTTTTTCAAACATAAGAAAGTTCTATATTAGAAAAGAAGGCTTAATTGACCTTGTGGGGGAGTGAGAGGTGTGTAAATAGGAAGAAGGTCAATGTTTTTATAATATTTAGATTAAAATTTATCACTGCATGTCGCTTGACCAGGAAGAACTGAACCAATGCGAGGATGCTCCAGAGCAGGACTCAAGGGTTTATTCCCAGGGAACTGCCAAACAGTGCCTGACTAAGACTTCTCCAAGCGGGCCTGTCTTCGATTTGGAGGCATGCATTCAATCGTCAACTGATACCAGCTTTGAGAGCTCGATGCACAGGGACAATATTGAAAGCGTCAAGGAAGTGGCTGACTAACTGCTTGAGGAATGCTTGGAGGGAGACTGGGACAAAAAGGCGGGGTTTCGTGATTCCAGTTTATATAAGGTTAAATCTATGGAGTTCAAAGGAGACAGTGAGCTTGAAACAGTCATCATGCACAATGAACTAATGACTTTCGATATGAAAGTCTACCTCTGTGGAGTTATGGAGAAGGAGGATGGGCTTATCGGATTGTTGAGGGAAGCTCCTGACGCTTTTGGGCCAGCTGTCACCAAAGAAATCATATTTGTGATCTACCACCTTCTCCGAAGCAAATTGGTTCCCTTCCAAAAACTCATTTCCAACAAGCAACCTCTGATTCCCAAAATGCAATGCTTCATGGACTGCGAAGGTGACTTTCTTGATCAGGTGGGGACTAGCTGCCCTGTTTACGAGGAAATACCTCTTGAAGAAGTGATTTCTTTTGCTTAGAAGGGTGTTGAAGACATTGCGTGTGAGGTGTATTTCAAAGACATCCAAATTCTCAACTTGAAAGCCGTGAACCGATAATGCAAGAAAGGAGTTAATATTATTGATAAATTTTCAAAGCTGGTGAGACAACTTTCAAAAAGTTTATTTTTGAGCCTGATTGGAGCCACTGAGCCAAGTAGCATAATGTTCGGGCTAGATTTATCGAGGGAGATCAGTTTCGCAGAAATATCAGATGTAGGACTGTCGGCCCAGAGATCGATGAGTAGACGGTATGTGGACGACGAGGAGAGCTATGACTTTATTACTAAGAAGATAAAGTTCGATTGATCCGATTTTTATGCTTATTAACGGCTAATATCACTCGATCACGGGGACAGTTATCAGTGGAAAAGGTAATCGTTGTAGAGGAGGTCGTCATATATTTTGCGAAATTGTGGAAAGGAGCCCAGACGTGTGGCCAGCATTTTTATATCTTTGAGGGCCATCCAGTGCTGGTAAAGCTCCTAGTTCATCCGGTACATATCCGATATAATGCATTCGCTCTGTATAACAAGAAGACTGTACTTTTGCTTTGAGCTGTCGGTTCTCCTGTTTTATCAGGTTGGCCTCCTCGATAATCTTCGACTATATCTGCTTGTCGCATCCCTTCTCAAAAGCCCTTTTCTGAAGATCCTATTCCTTGTGGTTCAGCTTAGCTATCAACTCTGATTCTTTGAGCTTGTGGAGTTCGTTGATTCTTGCCATATCTGCATTAAACTATGTCTTTAGAACCATGATCTCGTTGAGAAGATAGGCATCCTTGGCTTCGGTTATCTGCTGCAGCTACTCTTTGTATCTTTGCTAGCTACTTTCCCTCGCCATCTTTTCATCTTTGTAGTTCCTTTCAGTTTACCTAGCCTGCTCCAAAGCACAGCTCAGCTACTCCTGAAGCTGAGCATTCTTGGTCGACAGTTCTGAGATTGTTCTTTCGTAGTTTTATTTATGTCGGTCTAGTTGTTGGAGGTGTGTCAACTACCGTTCGTTAACAGTCTATTCGATCCTTTCCTTGTTATGTTCAGCTTGTTCTAGTCTTCGAGACAGTAACTCGTTTTACTTTTTGATTTTTTTGAGCTCGGAGGTTAATTAATCTATTATCGACTGCTTTTCCTCCTTAATGCTAGTAATTTGTTCGTACTTTTCTTTCTATATATCCTTCTTGAGATGGCTCAGTTAATTTTGTATGTGGTCTTCCAAGCTCCTATGAAAGCTTTCCATCAGCTAATCACAATCCTCAATGGCAACTCCTTGGATAAGACTTTCAAAGGCTTTGAGTTTGTTGCGAAGTACACCAGCAGAGTCAGATTTGCTGAGAACAGGATGGAACAAAACTATGAGTCCGTGGGCTTTGTCCTTTATCTTGTTAAGATTGTCATTGAGGTAGTTGACTGTATCCTTGAGGGAATTTATGCATTTAGTGACATTACCTCGAGAGAAACCTTCGGATCTGTCAACCTTCATGACAAACTTTGATCGATTATCGTTCTACTTCTGAGTATTTCTTTACTCCAAAACAGAAGAAGCTCTTTTTTGCTGGATTGGGGATATCATTGAAAGAAAACTTTTTCCTCTGCGGTGAGTGGCCAGAGGAACAGCGTGGGTCTACTTATGTTCTGATTCATTCACAGATTGGTTGTCTTCAAAGGATAATTTTTTTGGAGTTACTGTTTGTCGAGCTGTATAAGCGACTTTGTTGGAGTCATAAGTGCGATACTTTGTCAGATCGCGGGTTTGTGGGAAATCATCCTCGATTTAGTTGAACTTTTGTTTGTTGTTTGAATGCGAGTGAATGGTGTTTTCGAGGTTGAATTGTTTTTTTCGTTTGAGGAAGTCGAACATAGTTTCGTTATCTCCGACTGCATCTCTGTTGAGTTTGCGGGCTGAGCCACTCATAACGATATAATTTAATAGCTATAGTATTGAAGTAATAAGACTGCAGTAGAAAAATGAAAATGCTGCAAGATGCATGTAGCAGATATAGTAGAGCATGGGAAAGCACAGGATGGCTGTCTGAGTTCAGTTATAATAATAAATGCATAAGTATCAAAAGTATAGAGGAAAGAAGAAGTAGTTTCAGTCAATTGCTACCCTCCAGAACAACCTCTTTGACCAGCTATAAAGCATCAAAGAACCACAAACTTCCACCCTCACTCATGACAACTTCTTCAACCAGTTCGGATAAGGATAGTCCCTCACCACAGAGGAAATTCAGGGAGATAGGAGCGTACTCTCCAAGGCCAAGTACATAGTAAGTTAATGGACATACAGACTAGCAGCAATAGGAGCAAGATAGATCGAATAAGGAGGGAGCTAGTCAAACTTGAGGAAACAGAAAGAGGAGATTTCATGACAGGGGTAGCTTTGTTTGAAAGATAAACACCTCAGCAGTTGTACGATGAGCCTTTGGACTAGAGTGCCATGTTGAAAAGTTTAGGCAGAGGAAGGGAAGATGATTTGGAATAATTGCGAAGAATGATCAAAAAAACAGAGAAAAATTTGAGGATGTACAGCCAGAGTGTAAGAGACATTTTATTAAGGTCTACAAGACTCAGAGTAAGGTGGTTGACGTAGCAGACAAATGCGGATGGGAACTAGACACTGGTCTGGCCATCAAAATCAACAGATGTAATCTAGACCAGGCCTTCCCAAGGACAGCCAAGTCAAAGACAGCCGGGGAGAACATACGGAGGAGGACAATGACCTCCTACAATTCCCGAAAAGGCAAGTTGGGCTGATTTTTTGTTATAATTTGAATAGTAAGGAGGAACATGAAGGTCAAAATAAATAACTGGAATGCTGTGGCAACCTGGAAGTGGGACATCGAAAATTAGGAGTGTTGTACCATCTGCCAATTCGCCTTCTAGGCACCTTGTCCCAGATGCAAAGTGCCCGGAGATGATTGTGTCCCGATTCAAGGCCAGTGCTTGCATCACTTCCACCTCCACTGCATCCTGAAGTGGACAGAGGAAGGCTCCTCTGAGGACTGCCCCCTTTGCCGTAAAAAATGGGTCGTCAAGAACTGATAAGAATAGTGACTATCTATGCAAACAATCATATTTTTTTGAAGTTAGGCGACTTCCTCTCTTACAGGTTCTACTCCTCTTCCTCAGCCTCTAGGTTCCTGAAGGCCCTCTTGCTCTAATGCCCCTCGTAAGCAACCGCTCTTGGGAGTATCTGGTGTATGTTCTTGACAGTCATCGCGTTGTTTAACTGCTTGTGTTGTCTGGGAGGCTGAATAGATGCAGGCTGAGTTTATACTCCCTCTGCCTCTTCCCACATGCTTGCTAGGAAGCTTTAGAAGGAGACCAGCATGCTGTCTACTAGAGGCTGGGAATATCTGGTGACCTAAGCCAGTGACTCAAGTTGCTATTCAGTTTGATGGCGATAGAGGGTGAGCTTTTGTCTGTAATGTTCGAGGCTTTCCCTACATTCTGAGGAGTCCCCTGACTTGAGAATGCCTTCGAGAACTTCCTCCATGTTGCCTTAGATATCTCCCTTGATGTTGTTAATCTCTATGATGTTTTATCGGATGTTGTCGTTCTAGATTTCGGCAATCTGAGTGTACTTATCCCTTTCTTGCATCAGGTCGCTGAGGTGGTCAGCCTTCATCTACTCGATAATTTCTATGAGTCTGTCGTAGAAGGCAGAAGTGAGGTCGACTTGCTGCCCGTATTCATCCTCTAGATTGGCAAACCTTTATAAATTGGAGTTGTGGTCTGCCACAACTGAGTTGCATAGCTTCAAAATGCCCATTATTTCCTGATAGATAGGCTCATGCTAAAACTGAGGAAACTGGGGCAATTAATTTCTCTTGCTGACCCGCATTCCCTGTGAAGAATGAGAAGATGAGCTCTAAAGAGCTTCTACTTTGCAACCTTGAGTGGCGAGCTGAGCAGCACACCGTCCACAGAAGTATTCCTCTCCCTCCTCAACATATATCAAAAATTATGCCTTTTTGTTGGGATGGTTGCAGCACGGTAAAGAATGAGGAGATCTGTTGCTTGATCGATAGCTGTTTGCTCCATGGTTATCGAAGGGCATTCTATCAGACTGTTGTCCTTTGGGGCTGATGAGAGGTTTAGGCATTCTATATAGAAGAGGACAGTACTGGTTGGGCAGCATGTTTTCTTTTTGAAGGAAGAGATCTGGTCTTCTGAAGGGGACTCCAAAAGGTCGAGGGTTTGCAGTAGCTTGCGGTCTGTTTCTGTTGAGCATCACTATTTTTAAAATTTAACTTATAACAGCTAGAGATAAGGCATATCTGAAATCAATCAAGGAGCAATTTCAGCTGGTATTTGGAATCACTAAAGGGGGACAATGTTGGAGACCAGTAGTGAACTTCAAAGATAAAAATAGCATAGTACGAGCCTAATGTAGTAGTATAGGGAGTGTCGTATAATTTATTTAAGTTTAAGAATTCAGAACAAAAAAAATATGTAAACAACACACACAGTTTTTTCTCAAAGAAAAGCTTCAATCGATTGCCAGACACACACTTTGACCCTGCCGCCTACTCAACATTCTCAAAAAACACATTTGGACAACAACAGTTACTAGCTTAGCTCCTTATTCCATTGGAAGGATCCAAAGGGGGAGAAGACCACTCGTTCTCAAGAAGAAGGTTCTGAGATGACTGCTACTCAGATATATTTTCGGAGGTTCGACCTCTTCAGTAAGACCTATTAGATTTCTCTTTCCCTATTCCTTTAATCATTGCCACAGTCAGCTCATCTGATTTGTCTCTATCGGTTGTCCAAAACTTATAGAGATTTGATCAAAAAACATGGAATTTTCGTGCTTGGTAGTGACCATGTAAAGTTCGACAGAAAAGGAAATATGGCCATTTGGATTCATCTCCCTCTATAGAGCTCTGAAGGATAGAGGTAGGCTGTCTCCAGCTTTCTTGAGCTGAGCAAGGGAAGTCTCACTGAAAGGATGTACAAGTCGGCGATGGTGGGAACTTTAGACCAGCTGGTCCTTTTCTTTTAACGTATGTCAAAGAGGAGCCAAATTCATAAAAAATGCCAAAAAATGGTGCTCGGCCGAACAGAAGTCAAGAGATCCACCTTCCAACACAGGACTTCCTCTAACAATTTTCTCGCCAATGGACAACCCAGATACCCTAAAAGCAGCACGAACTCTTCGGTTTATTCTGCTTCCTTTGAGTTTTGGGACAATACTCAGAGTATCAGTAGAAATTCCAACAAGACAATTTCATAAGAGAAAAGAATGAATCTGACAGCTGAACCTTAGGATGATACGACACACATTCGGAAGAAGTCAAACACCATGGGATTTATCAACAAAGAGAATATTGTGAAAGATGCTTCTACCTCCACTTATGATAAGAGCTAAGATGGTATTCTGAGGGAAGTGTCGTTCAATCACTATATAGAGTCGAGGCATGAATGCAGGAGAAGTTCTCTTGAGGCCAGCTTTAAAAAATTATTTTTGAGCCAAATTAGCTAAGACCCATAAAGCGACATGTATGACTCCAGGAACAATATGGACTAGTTTGTCAGAGATTTTAAAAATGTTTTCTTTTGATATTGATTGACTTTGTCAAACATTCCAATCATACTATCATTTGCGGCTCGTTTCAAGCTTCTAAAGGACAGTTTTGGGGACTGCAAAGGTAGGGTCGATGGGTGTCAGCCCATATTTTTATGGTTTGAGAAGCGAAAGAGCAGCTATTCCGAAGAATGTGTGAAATACGTCCACTGTGTTTCCAGGTCTATCGCTGATCCCTCCTTCTTCTGGGTCCTGGCAGTGCAGGATAAACAGTTCGAGGGCCTATTTATCGATCCAGTCTTATTTTCCCATCATGCAGAAAGTGGAGTAAATCCACCAAGAGTAGCAGACATCTGGCAGTTT
>Ga0100378_1001829_pt1 | contig 21771 bp, 24 predicted proteins | sample CryGeymeta201502_FD_81535 | JGI IMG/M metagenome (GOLD analysis project Ga0100378, IMG submission 81535) | Groundwater microbial communities from Crystal Geyser aquifers in Utah, USA - Crystal Geyser metaG 2015-02 | ecosystem: Environmental > Aquatic > Deep subsurface > Groundwater | place: USA... | reverse complement strand
TTCTCCTAGACATACTGAACACACATCTGTAGAGTTTTTATCATTCATGTTTTTACAAATAAAATTGATCTTCTTAAAGATAAATCATTTTTGTTACAAATCACAGAACCAATGAGTACAAGTATCATTGACGAATATTGCTCTAAACAAGGTGGTGTGTATGGAGATTACGACTGCACACTCAATATGACAGATATCAAGACAAATAAGAATAAGTTTTATATTATGCAAATCATAGAATGCGGTGCAGGTGTTTACACGTTATATATCCGCTATGGACGAATTGGAGAGAGACCTAGGTTTACATGGTTGCATATCAAAGTTTGAGAAACAATTTAAGACAAAAACAGGAAACAATTGGTTTTCACGTGATAATTTTGTTCGAAAACCAAACAAGTATTATTTAACTGAGAAGCATATCCCTATGGATGACAAAGAGATTGTCAAAGAAGAGAATGTTACCGATGATATCAATCTTAATCCCAAAGTAATATCCTTTTTGAAATTGGTTACCAACGTAGATATGTTGAACAAAACATTAGTCAGTCTAAATATTGATCCCAAGAAGATGCCTCTTGGTGCCATCAGTTCTTCACAACTTGATAAAGCAGATACTGTTCTGACACAAATTACAAAATTGTTCGACGAAAAGAATATTGAAGAGAAGATTGTGGAACTTTCTTCAGAATTTTATACTTACTTTCCTTACAGTTGCGGTCGTCTAACCAAACCACCAATTATTGATAACAAAGAGTTGGTCGATAAATTTCATGAAAATATTGATGATTTGAAGAATCTCAAGATTGCTTACACCACTGTTAAACAAGGAAAGTCAATTGATTCTGTATACAAATCTCTCAATACTACGATTCAACCTCTCGATGACGGAGATATGCGAAAAGCCATCGAGAAGTATGTCGAAACAACTGTTGGTTCAACACATCTATCGATGTGCCAAATCTCAATCGTTGATATTTATGAGATTGAACGAGATGACCATTCCAAGAAAAATACTAGTATCGGCAATACAATGCTATTGTGGCATGGAACTAGATTGAGTAATTATGTCAGTATTTTACAGAAAGGGCTCTTACTCAATCCAGAGATCATTCCTGGAACGTTCGTAAGCGGAAAAATGTTTGGATATGGTATTTATTCGGCTGACTCCTTTAGTAAGAGTTTTAATTACTGTGGCTGTTATTCCCCAGGAGAAGAGGCATGCCTATTTCTTGCAGAAGTAGATTTGGGAACTCCTTCAAAGAGAATACAATCAGACTATTATATTACCAAGGATAGTCTGGCCAAAGAAGGATGTCAGTCAACATGGGGTCAGGGCAAAGTAACAGTATCTGGTTGCGATGAAGTTAATGGAGTTAAGGTTCCATACGGTCCGCTTATTGATTCAAATGTTGATGGTGCCTATTTACAATACAATGAATTCATCGTCTATGACACAGATCAATTAAGACTTAAATATATTGTTAGAGTGAAGCGCATGTAACGTAGTCCGGTAAATTTTGGTTCCTTTTGGAACTAAAATTTGTAATTATTTTGAAGACATTTCATAATTTATTTTTGAAGATGCTTCATAATTTATTTTTGAAGATGTTTCATAATCAATGGCTCAACTCGTTTAAGAAACTCAATTGATGCTACACTTTTCACTGCTTTGCACAAATACACAGTTTCATCAACATTGGGAGTCTCCGTGCAGTGAGTCATTTGTAATGCAGTCTTGTCATTCGAAATGGCTTCGAGAATTACACCTTTAGGGTCAGTAAAACCATTTTGAGCAAAGGCACGTACAACTTCTTCGTAATTGGGATTCTCAAGATCAACATTCAACACCATTGGGAGATGAAGCAACAGAAAAATATCACGAATCTTTTTGATCAATGCTTCGGCAACTGTGCCATTACCCACAATCCCATACATGATAACTTCAGTTGGAAACATCTTAACAAACAGAAAACCACTATCCTTTTGTGGAGTTGGTGTTTCATTATTCATTGAAAACATATTTCCACCCATTGTGTTTTCACCACCGCTACCCATTGTTGGTGCTACATATACAAAAATGATGTGTTTTGATCCATCATGTGTGCAAAGATGTTCTTCAAAATTGAACCCATGTCTATTAGACAATTCGACCATATCCTTTTTAACTTCTTCTGTAATGTTTTCGGGGGTAAACGTTTTAACGGTATTCATCTTTATTTCGTTAAAATTGAAATAAAAATCAAGAAATAAACTCAATTTTAACTATTATAACGAATGAGTCTCATTGGAACACATATTGGAAAACGTAAGACATTATACGAGACTGTAAATTATTGTGTTGAAGGAAATCTTCAAACATTTCAATTCTATTTAGCAAATTCACGAGGATATGCTATCAACGTCCCATCAGATACCGATTTAGTAGCCACCCGCGAGTTACTTTCTAGACATCCTGGCACTAACGTGTTTGTTCATACATGTCTACTCTATAATCTTAACGGTAAAGTTGATATAGATACAAATCCATCATCAGTCAGTAAAGGTGAAGAGATGTTGAATCTTACTATAGATGGTTTGATTACAGAATTGGATATTTTGGCTGCAATAGTCGTAAATAATAAAAGTGGTGCTGTTCTTCATACAGGATCTGGAAAAGATAAGACCAGAGCATATCAAAGAGTTATTAATTCAATAAATGAAGTATTGAGTTGTGAAGGACCACATACAGTAAAACTGGCAAAGGCTGTAGGACTAAAGCCTGAAGAATTGGTGGCTAAAAGACGTTTGGTGTTAGAGATTTGTGCTGGTGAGGGAAATAAGATTGGTTCTTCCATTGATGAACTTAAAATCATTGTCCAAGGTGTTGATACTTCTATAAGAACAAAGGAAAATCTAAAGATTTGCATTGATACAGCACATTTGCATTCATGGGGAGATTGGAATCTTAATGAACCATTTGCTCTAGTAGATTTTTTTGAAATATTTGAGAAGGAGTTGGGAAGAGAGATGTTATCATGCATTCATCTCAATGATTCCAAAGTTCCTTTTGGAGCTCGAAAAGACCGTCACGAAGCAATAGGTTATGGAACAATATTTGGAGGAGAAAGTGGAGCAGATTCTTTAGAAGAGATTGTTAGAGTTATTAAGGAGTGGCAAGTTCCTGCAATTATGGAATTACCTGTCCAATCACAACCGTATGTTTATTTACTCAGGGGAATATATGAAAGATTAAATTGAATTTTACTTTTTAAATCTCTTGATAGTAAAAATGAGTATACTGAGAATAGTTAGTAACTTTACTGCATATTGTGTTGCATCAGACATCCTATTTACATCATTAATTTGGTCTGATAATAAAAAATATCAAATTGAAACTCAACAAAACATTTTTGACTTCTGGAAGAAAAATAATCTTTTTGTAAATCTTTTGAAAGAGTAGAATATATTTGATGATCGTCAAATATATTTATTTTCGAGGTCTCAACTTCATTGTGTATTCGTCTACTTCTACCTCATCTTCAAGTTCTTTTTCGTCCATTTTTCGTAAGTTGAATATCAAGTTTTCCAATTTCTCAAGCATACTTAGTTTGTCGTGTGGACTTGTGGAATTTAGTTCCAATGTTTCCGTAGACCTATATAGTTCATCTAAGAGTTGTGGAACCTTGTAGGTGTTCATTGTCGAACTCCATCCAGACATCTTACTTAATATAACTTTTTAATTTATTCTATAATGTATGAAAATGATCCGGTGATTTTACCAGGGTTATTACTAGAGGGGACGAAATTACATAAAACACTGTTAGAGTCATTAGATTCAATAGTTATACCTGATGACACTCCTTCGTTGTTATTAAAAGATCCTGTTCCAATCATTGTTCCTGTTAAACCACTAAAAGGTGTTTCCAACAAAATATTTGTTCCAGTGGTAGCTAAACTAATTTCAACATCTAATTTAAAAGATGTTTGTACATAATTTCCCATTTTATAATACCAAGAAGAATCATTTGATAGACTAATAACATTAACTGTGCCAGTTGGATTAGAATCATAAAATTTCCAATCATTTATTATAACATCAGATTGGACTAATTGGTTGTTACCAACAAATGTAGCGATGGTCCCAGTTGATCCCACATTGTTATGTTTAACGAAGAATCCACCACTCTGTGTGGTTTGTATATCTCTTCCGAGAGCGATGGAATTTGAAAATGAAGCCATCGCCATTGTTCCAATAGCGATACTATCATTATTATTTGTGCTGGCAAGCAATCCGATTGCAATCGATTCTGCACCACTTGCACCAGCACTATTACCTATAGCAATGGATTCTGATCCGTGTGATTTAGCGTTTGTGCCACCAGCCATTGAATTAAGACCAATTGCACGCGGACCATTGGACAAATTTGTTGTTGTAAGAACATTGTTAGCACTTTTCGCTTGCCAACCTTGATCAACTTGTGCATTAACCCAATTTGTACCATTGTAGGAAAGATATTGACCATCTTGTGGATCTATGAGTTCAACATCCAATAATCCATCAAGATTTCCATCACCCCCAGGAGGACCAGTAACACCTTGTGGACCTGTAACACCTTGTGGACCTGTAATACCATTAATTGGTGAAGGAATCCACATACCGTCACTATAACAGAGATAGTCTCCGTTTTGTGCATCAGATACATCAGTATCCCCTAATGTATTAAGTTTTGCACAAGGATCATTTCGTGGTCGCACTCCAAAATGGTAAGTTTGCGGGCATGAATGACATTTAGTACTTGAGCATCTTTGAACACTCAAACCAAATTTTTTAGCACAACTCATATTTATCTCACATAAACTTTTTTACTTTTGGCAAAAAGTAAAAATTATGACCAATAAAGTTTGCATTCATGAGCCTTGCAATTTAATAAGGCTAGTTCTTTCAAACATTTCTTGTACTTGACCATATTGGCGTTCTCTACATTTACACCCAAACCTGATCCACGATGTAACGCATCTTCTTGTAATCCGTATTCAAAAGAGTACAATTCTCCTTGATCATCATAATATTTGTTGGTAATAACCTTCATTTTTACATCATCTTTGGCTAATACAAAGGAAATAATCAAATCGTCGGAAAGTTTGCAACTTGTATCCAATTGAGCCAACTTATTCATTAATTTCAAATCACACAATCTCTTTCTATAAGCAATCATACCCCATCCTTCAACGACGTCAAGATTTGGATATCGTGGAGTATTTTTGATAGGCCACAACCATCTGTCAATTTGACTATCTTCATAACCAGGATCACCCCATCTAAATCCAGCCCCAGTAAATACGGTATCTGGATGCATAACACATTGATAGATTATTTCTGGAATGAGAGATGCAGGATATCCAATATCATCATCCATTGAGATAACAATCGCATCAGGATCTCTAACACTTTCTAATGTAGGTAACATTTTGGTAATCGGACCAATGTCTTTCTTTGGTCTTTTAAAAGCAATTCGTTTGTCCATACCGGCAATAAAATCGATATCTTTCTTTTTATACTTTTCTTTGTTTCTGTATAGTTCAGGAAGTGTTACATAGACTTTGTCTATATATTCACATTGAAGAACCAATGCTAAGGCTGTTGATGATTTGCGGAGACGAGTTGGTGATGAAGTTAGTGTAATATACACCTTGTGTTTCTTTAAGAAATCCATAACCTTCTTATTCTTGGATATATCTCTCACTGGAACATTCAACAATTCATCGACTATTTTGTCTTCACCTTGATAGAGATTTGGTTTGACGTATTTGTTATAGAATGACTTCTCCATTTATAATTACGAATTAAAAAATTTGTCCTTTATATTAAGTTAATAGTATGAATGTGCTATTTGGCAATTCAATTGATCCTTTTAATGAGACAATTGAAGATAACAATGAAGAGGTAAATCAACCAAACTTTGCCTCAGATATTCATATTCGTGTGGTTAAACGAAATAACAGAAAGTGTGTCACAAGTGTTGAAGGATTAGATGAATATCGTGTAGATTTACAAAAAGTTATAAAGGCATGGAAAAAGATGTTTTCGTGCAATGGAGCAGTCAAGAGCAATGTGATCACATTACAAGGAGATCAACGCGAAGCCATTCACAAGTTTTGTTTAGAAGAGTTGGAGATTAAAAAGGATAATATAAAGGTTCATGGTTTTTAAAGAGAAAAATATTAGGAATATTATAAAATGACGACACCTAGTTTAAATCCAAGAAGTCCGTTTGATTTTACAACAAAAAACACCTCATACAGAATTAACGGTCGTGTTACTATTGGTGACTCACCTGCAATGGGGGAATCACCAACGTATACAACCGTATTGAATGGGAAAACTTATATGACTGACATCAAAGATTTTTCCACTGATTTTCAAGGTACACCACAACATCAACCTCGTATTGTTCTCGCTTATCATCCAAACTATCAAGAGAATTGGTTGGGACCGTCTGGCGGGGCAGATCAAGTTTTGACCTTAACAGATGTGGGGAATGGAGTGTTAGCACCTACTTGGCAAGATAATGCTCCAGGTGGTGGTAGCACAGAGTGTAATGCCATTGTTAGTAAAACACTGAATGGGAATTTGAATGTGACAAATTCCGTGACACCAGTAAAAGTTCCTTTTATTCTATATGGTGGAGAACCAGGTGAAGTACATATAGGCACAGGCATTACACAATCTGCAATAGGTGAGTTTACCATAACTGTAGATGGTATATATGATATTCAAGCACAAATTACATATTCTAATCCATCAACTTTGGGTGCTAACATGGGTAATCGAACAATAATAATTTCGAATGATCAAGGGGGATCATTAAATCAAATATTAGCCCGTAAAACAGTTCAGCCAAGTTCAAGTTATGACATCCCAACTAGACTCAATATTGCACACCATACTTATATAGAGCAACCAGCAAAAATTGTTATTTATACATCACAAGATAGCAGTGTTGCTACAAATCTAACAGTATTAAACGATTCAGACTTAGGAACATTCCTCTCTATCAATCAAGAATGTTCAGGTGGAACAATAAATACAGGTATTGTATAATTTTTACTTTTCCGAATGTGCAAAAAGTAAAAATTGATGATGTTTAAACGTCTTTATAACCAATAGTAAGAATGATTATTCAAGTACTATTTGTGTTACTATTTATTGTTGGCATCAAAGCAGAATGTGAAACTATTAACGAAATCCGATACAATGGAACATTGACCACATCGTTGACAACGTGTAATTCAACTTTTCAAGAAGTCAACAAAAGATACACAATAGAGACATCATTAGAAATATGTAGACTCGTCAATGAAGTCAGAGCCCAGAATGGAATCCCTCCGTTGACACATTCACCAGCAATGCTTTATGTTTCACGTGTGCATATTGATAATCTGTTTGCAAATGACCACGATCCATTTGATGCAACGTTAAACTCACAATGCGACCCTCACAGTTGGTATGAGAACACATCTTTGGGAATTGAGTATTGTTGTTCACAGGGAGGATGTATGGGAGATAAAGGTCGTATTCTTACTAGAACTTGGCCACATCCCTATCAAGGAATTACCAATGAGAATATTCATGCTGGAAGGCGTAGTGGTGGATTCTTTGGAGGAACTGTCACTAGTAGTGGCGTTACCCCTTTATCAGCCGTTCAAGGATGGACAGATTCTCCATATCATTTTCGTACAATGGTTGGTAATTTTAAAGTATGTGGTGGTGCGATAAAGGATCAACGGACTGATATTTCCCCTACGATGTATCACTACACTGGATATGCTCTCTTATGGGTAGGAACATCTGATGATTTGAATACAGAAATTCCACAAAACAACCCATCAACTGTTCGTCCAACAATTCATCCAACACCATTGCCAACTGTTCGTCCAACCATTCACCCCACACCTTTACCAACTATTCGTCCAACTGTTTTACCAACTATTCGTCCAACTGTTTTACCAACTATTCGTCCAACTGTTTTACCAACTATTCGTCCAACTATTCGTCCCTCTCCTTTGTCAACTGTTTTTCCAACCATTCATCCAACTATTCGTCCAACCATTCGTCCAACAATTCGCCCAACTGATGAACCAACTGTTTTACCAACTATTCGACCCACACCTTTGCAAATGTCTTTGCCGACCGTTCTTCCAACTTTTTCACCAACACCTTTACCAACTAATAGTTCAACACAAGAACAACGATATTCATTGGGGACTATGATGGCAGTAGGTTCTGCATTCTGTTTTATTGCGTTGATTTTTAGTGGAATATTGTTTGGTATTTACAAAGCATGGCAGGGTTCAGGGCAAACACATGATGTAGAGATGAATGAAGTTACTCCCACAGAAGAACAAACATGGATGGAATATATTTGGGGAATGTTGGATTGGGACGATTCGTCAGATGAAGAGATATTGAATGCAACTTCAGAACGACAAATGAATAGAATTATTAGAAGACAACGTCGAAATACTCGACGGAATGTTTAAAGGTATAAAATTTATAAATAAATGAATGAGTTGACTGTTGCCAACGTTATAGAGATGTTAGACGAAGATGAAGAACGAGATGCCAAAACTATTGGACGAATGTTGCGAAATAGTGAATTTCCAGATGTGAAAAAGAAGGATGTAAATAGAATTTTGTATACTCTTGAAAAAGAAGGGGTTGTAGTTAAAAGAATACCTGATGGAGAAACGACCCCAAAATGGCGTATCAAGAATATTAATTAATACTTCTCATATTAAAGTGTTTGAGCAAACAAATAATATGAGAAGGCAACAATTAGCATTTGTACATAAACCTAACAAGAATTCCAAACAACAAGTTATCAATCATGCAACTGGTGGCACAAGTCGAACTCTATTCCACATATCTAATAAAGAACGAATAAGTGGTAAAACATCAATTCGTGACAATGATGTGATGGATATTTCCACCAAGGGTCTTAATGCAATCATTAAAATAAGTGATAATAATCCACAGATTGAATTTTCCACTGCAAATATATTGATTGTTGAGATTCCAGAAGATTTGGTATTATGGAAATGTGATGGAGTTCCCAGACTTGCTGTATGCACGAAAAGCAGAGTATTGTTGTATCATGATGGTCATATAGATTCAAAGTGGAAACCTGCCGGTAATTTAAGAGATATGGCTCTTAAAAAAGGTTCTATTATTAGAGGTGGAAAGAATGGAATATCTGAAGCATTGAGATGTGGAAATCAAGATGACATCTTGGTGGTTAATAACGGTAATGTTGAATGGTCTGCAATGCCTTTGAGTACAGTTAAAGTCCAACTTCAAAATGCAATGATCTTTACACAATTTGCTGATGTTCATGCCACAATCAATTATTCAGACACTGCTTCATTAGTTCCAGGTGACAATATTATTACAATTAATACCTCAACTCCTCATAAAGATTGTATTTTGAGTCAAACAAAACATTTTGATGTTAGAGAGACTGATGGTCATTATGTTGGATTCAAAGAACGTGGTGTATATGTTCTTGGATTTTCTTTGAGAACAGATCGGGAAATTCAATGGAAAGCAACACTTAAACTTTTGGATTTTCATGAAAATCTTGTTGATGAATTCACATGTTCATCAATTGGTCAAGAGATTTTTTGTTCGACAACATTTGAGATTCATGAGGGTGAGAAATTACAATTGATTGTAAATAGTGATACAAATCCTATTCTCAAGAGATTAACAACATTGTATGTTGGTAGAATGCATGATATCGTTGAATGAATTTTCTTTCATTGAAAGAAAATTATACATTACACTCACTTATTATTGGTGCAGGCGTTGTTCCTATTCCTGGTCCTGTCCATGCAGGTGCTTTGTCTTCAGTTGTAAATATAAAAGGAATGTCTCCAGTATCAGGGATTGTTTGCGATGGAACAAATTTTATAGATGAGTTTTTTCCAAGTTTCCAGTAACCTTTTTCATCAACACCAACAGGTGTATTAACATTATTGTCAAGAACTGTGAGTAATTGTGTTGTGTCATTATAGAGAAATTTTGCTGGTGACGATGTTTGTGTCATAACAACTTTACAATCAAAACATCCAGTTTTATTTACACAAAAATTTCTGTTTTCGTCTAAACCAACTGTTTTCCATGTTCCATTAACGTTCACTTGCAACAATTGTTTGCTTTCATCATATTGAAAAAGAGCAGGATTCGAGGCTGTGGGTTTCATATTTTCATCAAGATATGTTCCATCAGAAGTCCACATGAAAAAAGATCCGTCAGGTTGTGGATAATGGACACAACTAAGCGATGAATTTTTAAGAATTATAGTTTTTTGACCGATTGGTGTGTTAACAGTGAAATTGGCAGTGGCATCAATTTTATATTGTATGGATTGACCATTTTTATTAATATATTCATTTGAAAGAACATTTTTGATGAATTGATAATTTGAACTTGGATCCTTCTCTAAAACAACAGACATGGGGTCACAGTTTTTAAATATACTGAATCTTTGTCCATAATTGTCTGATTTTTCACAAAGATTTGCCCATCCACCATTTTGTGTCATAATTTGAATATTTTTAATAGAAGTAGATTCTTTTAATGGAGCCAAAAATACTGTTGGGTCTGATTGACTATACAACCTATTGTATTTATCAGTTAACCACATCGTATCTCCGTTTTTACTACTTGGTCTACACTGACTTCCAATAAAAATTTTAGGATTCTTTCTCACTACACAATTTTGGCCAGAATTTGGTCCATTTGGACACATTGTCAGAATTCCTGCTTTAGATAGATACCATTGATATGGCAACGGATATGTTTGTGACGGAGCTGATGGTGTTGGTGTTGGTGTTGGTGGATTTGGTCCACTCGGTCCAGTTGGACTGGATAAAGGACATATCGGACATGGCGGACAATCTGTAGATAAAGTTGGACATGTTGGACATTCTACAGAACTATAACTAAATTTCCAATAATAAACACCAAGTATGGTTAAAGATATTAAAAGACAAACAACGAAAATTGTCAATCCATCCATTTATGATCAAGAAATTTAATTCCCTTCAGAATTAATTAATCACTTTAAGAATCAGAAGTATAGAATAAAATGTCTGAACAGGAAAAAAAGCATGTTATCTTTATAACAAGTTATTTGGGAAGATTTAATGGCAAAGACTATAAAGAACGTGGTGGTATCTATGGTTCTGAATTGGCTTGCATCAGTGTAGCCATGCGTTTGACCAAATGGTACAAAGTAACTATATTTGTTACAGACGATGTTGATTTGGTAGAAGACGATGTTAGATATGTTCGTTGGGGTCATTACGAAAAAGTTTGCAATGAATGCAAACCAGATATTTGTGTAGTGTCTCGTTTCATTAATTTCTTTGTCTACAATACAAATTATGCCAAACAGACATATATTTGGTCACACGATACATTCCTTCATCCACTGTATCAACAAACATCATTCCCTGCACAAGGTGCACACCTTTTACGAAATCTTCTCCCTGTAATTGATAAAGTAATCTGTGTAGGATCAGCACAAAGAGACCATTTCTATATTGAACGTGAACATATTCCTCCAGAAAAGGTTTGTTTCATTCCTAATGGTGTTAATCTCCGCGACAAAATGAACAACCTTGACTCTCTCATAAAACAAAAGAAGAAGAATAGTTTTGTATTTTGTTCAAGTCCAGACCGCTTCCTAAATGTTCTTCTCAAAGTATTTCCAAGAATCACAGAGTTACTTCCTGATGCAACTTTGGACATTTACTATGCTGATATTCCTGATGATTGCAAAGAGTTGGCTAAAAACCAATCCAATGTCACATGCAAAGGAAAGGTGGCTCAAGAGAAATTGATGGACATTCTTTGTAGAACGGAATATTGGTGCTATCCAACCAAGTTTTTTGAGACTTGTTGCACTGTATCCTACGAGACTGCGTATGCTGGATGTATCCGCATCACATCTGAAGTTGGTGCTATGGTGGAAAATGTCAAGGGAACTGGTATTACAATTCCAGGTGATCCTGACAGTCCAGCATTCCAAGATCAACTCATTGAAACTCTCAAATATTTGACAGAAAATCCTCAAATGAAACGAAAGGTGTTGGAGAGACAACATCGTTGGGCAAAAGAACAAACATGGGATAATCGTGGAGATACATGGCATCAACTATTTGAAGAAGGACATGCAAAATACGTCAACAAGAACTGTTACAAAAATTACATGATTGCGGATGATTTTCCATCAGATATTGTCGATTTACGACCATATGAAACTCTCAAAATCCCAGAAAATCCATCAATCACACCAGGAGAACGTCGTCGTTTCTTCAAAAATCTTGAGAATCCAGAGAATTGGGCATACCTCTACGCTTTACAACATTGCGAATGGTATAGACTTCTTAATGAATTCTTAGAGTCATCAAACGAATTTGTTGGTCTCCTTCCATACGGAGAAACATCTGAAAACTTCGAAGATTTGTATATTAACTTGATGAATGAATTCCACAAACGTAGTGATAAAAATCAATTACATTGTGTCCTTGTCAGTGGTAAGGAACTTGCTGATAAAAAGTTTGTTTACATCAAAGAGTGTGATAAGAGTGAATTGGTTAGCAGAACTTCAATTATTTTATCAAGAAAAGGTGCTCAACTTGTTATTGAAGAGATTGATAAAAATGGTTTTACTGATTATTTGTGGAATGTTTGTTACGATATGTTTGGAAAACACAAATTGGTAACAGAGAAGAACTTTTTAACAATCAAAATGTTGGAAAACAAAAAATACTATAAACCATTTGGAAAACTTCCAGCCGAAATTGGTTGTGCTATTATGATGAAAGATGAAGAACGTCTCATCCACCTCTCTTTAGAATCAACCATTGACTATGTAAATTCTTATATATTCTTTGATACTGGATCTACTGATAGAACCATTGAAATTTGCGAAGAATTCTGTAAGAAACATAATGTTCCAATGTATTTGAAACGTGGTACATTCGTTGATTTCTCAGTATCGCGTAATGAACTATTGCGATTTGCAGATGATAAAGCCGATTATCTGTTGTTACTCGATTCAGGTGATGAATTGAGAAATGGACCAGATATGTGGCAATCTGTAATCAAGGAAGGCAATGAGAAAGCTGCTTGGTATTGTGGTCAAAATTGGTCAGTTGGTGGTGGAAGAGGAATCGAATACAGAAACATTCGTTTCATCAAGACTAAGATGGAATGGGCATATGAATACCCCGTTCACGAATATATTGCAGGACCTCACTGTAATGAAAAAGAAGTAGGTGATTCAAACATTGTAGTATTCCAAGATCGTACTCTTGATCAAGGTAAGTCCAAGAAACGTTGGGAACGTGATCGAATCATCCTATTAAAAGAGTTGCGTAAGAAAAAGAATGACGGTCGAGTTGTCTTCTATTTAGGTCAAACATATCGTTGTCTAGAGATGTACGATTCTGCTGCCACTAACTTCTTGAAACGCATCGATATGAATCACGGTTTCCATGATGAGAATCAACAAGCATTTATTGAACTTTATAATATATCCAAACACATTCCACAACGTATTTCACGTAGCAAAGCAATGGATTTGCTCAAAGATTTGTGGAAGAGATATAAGAGAGGAGAAGGAGCATTCTATCTGGCCAAAGAATACATGGTTGACAAGAATTGGAAAGAAGCGTGGACATGGGTTTGTCGAGTGTGTGAACTAGGATATCCAACTCATATTAAATTGTGGGTCGATAACAAAATTTACTCACATCATCGTTGGCAACTAAAAGCAATCATCGGTCTCAATCTCGGTGATGAAGAGAAGAAGGAGGGATTTGAGGCTTTGAAGGTTGCATTGAATGATGAACCAAGCGATAGCATTTCACAAACCATTCTTCGAGAATATCAAAAACGTGGATTTAAATTTTAAATGTTTATAGTATAATAAAATGAAAGTAAAAGCATTTGATGTTTTTGGAATATCAGCAATTTTAATAGTTTTAGGATTGTTAATTGCAATAATAGTTATTGGAGTTCGTACTAAAAAGTTTGGTGGATCAGACGGTTGTCTTAGTTGTCAACAACAGAATGTTGAAAATCCAAATTGTGACTCTTCGTGGAAGAAATGGTTTGGATTTTGTGTGGAAACAGGTGAATGCGGTTCTAATGACACACCTTATCAAGTTCCACTCTCTCAAGATTGTCAAGATTGCATCAATGAAAACAGTAATACACAAAATAATCCAAAAGCATTTTGCACAAATGCTGTCAATAGATGTCCAATGCCTTGTTAATTTTAATTCCACAAGGAATTAAAATTGTGTGATTACTTACATATTTCTTCTCCTTTCAAACATGCAGGACCACCACCTTGAAAATTATTACAACAATAGTATCCTTCACAACATGGTGGCTGCAAGAGTCCACATGCTTGGTACTGAGTACCACAAACGGCACTTGCACCAAACTTTTTAGCACGAACTCCAATAACTATTATTGCAATTAACAATCCTAAAACTATTAAAATTGCTGATATTCCAAAAACATCAAATGCTTTTACTTTCATTTTATTATACTATAAACATTTAAAAATCAAAATTGTACAATAGGAACCCACCAAGTCGTCCGACCCGCAATACTCTCTGTAATAACTTCATTTCCAAATGAATCATTCTCGTAACCATAAGGAGTAATATCGAAATCTACACCAACAACATATCCTTCTTCGTCCTTGTAATCTCTGATGCCCATACCTTGAGCAATTATTGCTTCGTGAGCCAAGTCTTTAGCCATAACCCATATCTCATACTTTTCAACAGTCTCCAAATCGTCAACTTTTCGGTGAGGAGATATTCCACAACGATAGAGAACCACTGCCTTGATATAATTTCCTATTCCGCATATCTTGGATTGTTCCATTAAGAAGGCACAAATATTCTTCTTTGAACCCTTGAATATTTCCAAAATCTCTTCATCACTAGGATTGTCATAAATAATGTCCCAACCTAATTTATCCAACTCTTTCTCTAACTCATTGTGAGATAGGAATTGGACCGAACAAGTTGGCAAACTCCTTGTCGATGTCCAGAAGTAGGAGTTATTTTCAAAAACAAATTCAAGTTGTGCATAATCACTCTTCTTATTTTCCCAATGTCCAGTCATTCCATAACTAATGAGAAGTGCTAATCCTTTATTGAATTCCACAATGGTTTTCTTGCCTTTACTGTAAATATCCTTGATAATTAAGTTTGAATAATTCTTGGGAATTGTATATCGGTGATGTAAGGAGTTAATGATTTTGAGTTTGGAACCGACAGGAAAACGCTTTAATAATTTTTGTGTCATCACATATACCTCAGGACCTTCAGGACCATCACCAATCTTATTATAGGGTTGTGGGTTTTCTATCGTAATATTAGGTATCATCTTGTCAAAAAGAAAGTAATTAAATACATTTTAAGTCAATTTTATTTGTTTGGTAGTAATAAAAATGAAAATTGACAAATTTCATTTCGCAATGATAATTGCAACCTTAGTTGTTGTAACAGCCTTAGTAACATTTATCCTAACAAGACGAACGTGTGGTGATAACGTAGTATCGGAGGTTACACCTCACGTTCTTTCAGAGCACGAACTCCAGATGTAAGTCAATGTCAACAAGTTGGTCAAGGTCAACTTGCTTGTAGAGGATGTCAATATGCAACCGATAATTCCGGCCTTCAATGTGACGGATGTTAATTATTTCATTGTTTTCTAATGAAATAATTTAATTCAAATTGTTCATACAGAACTCACCTGCAGTGTACTTGCCATACATGGCATCGCAATCAGCCTTGTTATCAGCATTCATGCAAACTGTTCCATTCTTTGATTGCCACTCACACTTACCATTAGCCTTCATCATACCAGTGGCGATGAGAACAGTCAAAAGAGTCCAGATGACGATTGGCAAAAGAAGGACGAACCAAGCCATACCAACATTGTCGTGGTCACAGAATGAATACATAATGTATGACCAGAAGATTGCCCACAAGAGAGCAACAAGAACTTGTTTGAATTTGTTAACTGATTCAACGTTTTTCTTGGTAAGAATACCAATAACACCTGCAATTGCAATGACAGCATAGATTACCAATGGTGGACACCACTTGAAGTTTGCCCATGTGTCACTGACGTAACCCTTGCTTGTACGATATCCTCGTTTGAATGCACCCTCACCACTTCTTACACCACTTTCTGCGAAAGAAACTGATTTACGAGCACCCGATCCAAGAAGTGAAGCACCACGGGATGCACCACTCTCTAAAAGTCTAGTTCCAGAACTTACTCCGGATTCAAAATCACTAAGAATTCTACTCATTTTAAAGTTACTCAACTTTTTGTTTTTGCAATTTTTTCCTCAACTTTCTTTGAACGTGGTTCTGCTCCATCGCCAATACCTTTATTGAACGCACATGGACGGCGATTCGATCATCATATTGCTTAATCTTTTTCCTTAGTCTTTCAATCTCCTTGTCATCCATTTCTTTATTATTAGAGATGAAAACAAATGTTTCCAATCAATTTTTCTTTCTCTTGTTTCAATCTTTCTTTCTCAAAATCATTCAAATGACACAATATCAATGGTATTATAAAGAGAGAACATGTCATTCCGATAAGCATGATAATATATAAAATAAATCGATCTGTGGTCTGAGAAGAAAAATCTGGTTTTGCACCTAGCCACACTGCAGAATTATCTTTTGAAACAAAACATTGTTGTGATTGAGGAATTGTACCATTGAAAAGAATCTTGAATGTATTTCCAATATTAGTTTTAACTGTTATAATGGTAGTTGTATCATTAAAATTGTTGTATGTGCTGATATACGTTGTATTGATATGAATACATTTTGAAGGATATGAACTATAAAAGGAATCCCACTCTTTTTGAAAGAGATTTTTGGGGGTTTTTGTTCCTAAGACTATGACTGAACTGATCCATAGACATAGACCACAAATAGTGATAACTCCGAGTAAAGATTTATACATTTTGAATCTATAAATCCATGTATAATTTAATTATCAATTTTAAACAGCCAATAGTTCAGGATTTGCTTCTATTGTTTGAGATGCTTCTTGAAGCATTTGAGGATGACGTTGAAACATTCGTGACATATTGTCTGGCATAATTGACAACATGTTTCCTGAAGGTTGGAACTTACCTCTTTGTGGAGGAAGGGTAGTTGGTTGAATTCCACCTCCCCCTTTCTTATCATCGCCTTTTGCACCAAATATGGTGTAGAATATGAATCCAACAAGAACTAAAACTCCAATAACCATCAATGCTGCTCCAAGATCGAGACCTGGGATGAGTGATGAACCAGTTTGATCATTAGTTACCTTATTATCTGCTTTGGCCATAAGATCAGAAATTGCAAGGATTGAACATGTTGCATTGGCTTTTCCTGTATTTACTAATCTGACAGGGGAAAAGAAACAAGAACCATCTAACTCTATGTTCACACCTTTGATTACATTCTTGGAAGTTGCATCAGTAGCACCACATGTTTGTGTGATAGTTGAACTAAGATTTTGTGTATAATCTGATACATTAGTGCTAATATTGAATCCTGGTAACCAACTAGCCTTTTGTTTGTTAGTATATTGATTTAACGCTTGTGCTGTTAATTTTGTTTGGGCTTGTAACGTACAAGTTGCATCAGACGTACAAACTTGTTCTACACTACTTCCACAACCAACTACCAACGCACCCTTATATTTAACATTGATACCTTCAACAATATTTTCACAACTTGCACTAACAGGACCACAACTTTGTGAGATGTTGTTTTTAATATCTTGATTATACTTGGCAACATTTGTAGAAATATTTGCACCCATGTTTTTACTATCATTAATTATTTCTTTTTCTAAAAGAAAGAACTATATAGTAAATGACTAGTTGTAGCGATTGTTCAAAAGGAGATTGTAGTTGTCATAACTATCGAGGTTCAAGGTGTTGTGACATATATACATATCCAGGTGAGTCATTAAACGGGAGTCAATACGGTTTACAAGATGATCAAGTCTATGGTGAAAATGGTGTAAATTGTAATAACTTTAATATTATACATGGAACTCCTGAACGTGTGACAGACGCATTATATGGTTATGTGAATGGTAATAGGAATGCTGATGGTTTAAAATGTACTGATGGCTCATGTGCTGATGGTTACGAATGTTGGGGTTTGTGTGGTAATCCCACCCTTAAAGGAAATCGTGACAGTTGCGACGGCTGGAGAATAGATAAGAAGACAATTCACAACGTAGCGTGTAGCAACTCGATATGTGTTAGAAAATGGTCTGAACTTCAAAAGAACATGGATGATTGTTGTGCTGGTAATAAAAAGTTTATCAATGGTGAATGCAGACCCAAACATTGTCCACCAAGTCAAGAATGTTTGGACAAAATGGCTACATATATCGATACAAAAGCAGATTCTCCAAATTTGTGGACAAATGATATTGTCAATGATTATTTACAAAATCCAAACGTTTCTGATCAAATGATTAAGAACAAACGTTTACTTGTATCACAACTTTTGAAAGAGAAGGGAGGATATGGTATAGCAAGTTTGAAAAATAACAAACAGGCTCTTCAAAATTTAAAAATTATGTGTGAAACAAATCCTGGTCTATGTGATATTGCTCTTGATGAATACTGTAGTACAGAGACTCGTGAATCTATTGCTGAGAAGAACACGAGTGATAAAGATGAGGATAAATTAATTGCGAACCTATGTGCATGTCATCTTCCCACAACTGAATATCTTGGTTATAAACAAGTGTTGGCTGGAGAATCTCCACAATGTGATCCAATTTGTGTTAGTGCTGATAACATCAAACGAGGTAATTTTGATAGTGCAACAAAGAAATGGGTTCCTGACGCATGTAATCAGACCGTGTGTATTATTGACGGTTATAACATTCAAATGAATACTGGTGCTGATAATCAGATTCAGTTTTCACAAATGTGTCAAAATAATTCTGATTGTGCTAATTCTCCAACTGGAAAATGTTGTGTATTTTCAATCGCTGATCTCACGGAAGAAGAATTGACTCTTCTTGGTAAAACAGATTTAGAATCAAATTGCAGTAAAAAGTGTTATATATTACAGAAAGATCGTGAAACTGGTGAACAAAAGGAGGTCAAGGTTGATTGTGGAAAAGTTGTGCAAGAACTTCAGAATCAAAAAAATAGAGGAGGTGGAGATGTTCCACCACCAAAGAAATTTACAGTCTTTCAATGGATGTGGGTAGTAGCGATAGCAATGTTAGTTTTATTTCTTCTCTTTTCGATATTTTATAATCGATGAACTAAAGAAATAAAAATTCTATATCATAAATGAGTTGTCCAAAACAATGTGGAGATTATTATAACTATTGTGTTCAAACCTGCAGTGACCCTCTATGCCAGAAAAAGTGTCAATTTGATTTTAATAAATGTGTGGGTAACAATCCTCAATGTAATAGCAATTATGGTCAATGTAATGGTTATCAATGTTGTACAAATCTCACAGGGCGATGTAATGAAGGTGATTGTGACAATTATCCCACAAATTCTAAAAATTGTCTTGATGAGGTGATTGCCTATATTCTGCGTACATCTGAAGACGATGTTTTATGGTCAAACGATTTGGCAACACAACGAGCCATTCAGTTCTATATCCAAAATGCTAATGAAAATCTTAAACCATTCATTCAAAAGTTGTTATCGGTCAAAAATATTAAAAAGTTGCGTGATGAAGAGTTGGGAAAATTAACAAGGTTGTGTAATATGAGTCCTGGTGCATGTGATGATGTATTGAATGATTATTGTAAAGCATATTCACGCCAAGACATGTTAAATTTTGAAGAGAACACCAATGTTTCAGGAATTCCGATAGGTCAATACAAAAATCAACTCTGTGGTTGTCACATGTCTTCTAAAGTATATGATGAGTATAAACAGACTCTTCAAGGACAAAGTCCACAGTGTGATCCGCTTTGTTTATTTCCGAATGCAGTTCCTAGAGAAGATCCGAATAATAAGGGATCTTTTGAACAGTGCGATCAGACTGTGTGTATCATTGATGATGTGACTATAAACATTGGTCGTGGTATAAACAACGAGATTAGTTTTACCAACATGTGTGGAAACTGCAGTGATGGAATGTGTAAATGTATTTTTGGTGATATTAATGTATCAGAGAATGGTATAAAGAGTTTAGAAAATGTTGATTTCAATTTACACTGTGGAAATGATTGTTGGATTCGTAATGATGACGGAAGCATAACACCCTTGGCTAATTGTAAGGATGTTAAAAAGTATCTTTCTGCACAAGGAGGTATAATTGGTAAACAACTCAATCCGAATTCCTTTATAACACTTGAGATTTTGTTTGGAGTTTTTATGCTTATTTTTTTATTGACACTCTTTTTCTACTTAGTTTAGTAAGTGGGTTAAAGTGTAATACTTAAAAAATAATATGAATCCATCTGATTACGAAACGAGTGATTTAATAAAGTTTTTTCATTCTCAACGATCATCTTCCCAACACTTGCCTTCCTTCGCCTACGAGATTAGTAAACGTAATGATGTCACACAATGTGTATATGTTCCTGCAAGAGGTAAGGAAAGACAACGTTGTGATCAAGAAAGTTCAACACCATACGGTTATTGTTCCAAACATCGTCAAACATTGCAAGCCAAAAAGATTAAACAAAAATATGAGAATGCCTTGAAAGAGTATGTTCCTCAACGTGAAACTAAAAAGGAAAAAGAAGAGGTTGTTCCTCAACGTGAAACTAAAAAGGAAAAAGAAGAGGTTGTTCCTCAACGTGAAACTAAAAAGGAAAAAGAAGAGGTTCCTGATAATGTAGAGGAAACAAATCCACGAAATGAACGAATCAAAAAGTTTGAATCATTCTTACAAAAAAGCCGTGGAGTTCGTCAAGTTGTTGAAACTGTAGATGAAACACCTGACGCTACAGAAGAAACGCCCGAAGCCACAGAAGAAGAGACTGAGGAAGCAGAGACTACTGAGGAGACTTCCGATGAGAGTTTGGATTCCAAATATGCTAAGAAGAAGACCCGTAAAAATGACAAAAAAGCAAATTATTATGAAGACGACGAGGTGTTACAGATCAAACTGAGTCGCAATGCCTTTGGAAACTTTGAGGATAAGAAGACTGGAATTGTGTTTGATATTGCTTCCAAAAAGGCTTATGGTGTTCAACATCCAAACGGTCGTGTGTATTCATTAGGACAAAAAGAGAAAGATTTTTGTCGTAAGCATGGGTGGCCTTACATGATTAGACGCAAGGTTATGGACGAGAGTTCTAACGATAGTGAGTCTGATGATTCTGACGATTCAGAGAGTTATCACTCTCGTCAATATGAACGATCATCTGATGAAGAAGAAAGTGTTGAATATTCAGCAAAAGACTACGAAGATACTTCTGATGAAGAGTATTCAGAAACTGAAGAAGAGAGTTCTTAGTGAAATTTTTACATCATCTGAAAGATGTGTGATGTAAAAATTATAGATCATCGTCATACGAATCAGGTTGCATCATTAGATCAAGACCCATGGTGTTTTAACGTCTTTTAACCAGAACATCAATTAACGATGATTTATCTTCATATGGATCAAATACTTCATAAGAAATTAATGACTCTTTTACACTCTTTATATCCTTATCCAATAGATAAC
>Ga0100378_1001828_pt1 | contig 21772 bp, 22 predicted proteins | sample CryGeymeta201502_FD_81535 | JGI IMG/M metagenome (GOLD analysis project Ga0100378, IMG submission 81535) | Groundwater microbial communities from Crystal Geyser aquifers in Utah, USA - Crystal Geyser metaG 2015-02 | ecosystem: Environmental > Aquatic > Deep subsurface > Groundwater | place: USA... | reverse complement strand
TTAAGAACTAAGACCATTCAGAGAGTTTTCTTATCATGATATTGCGTAAAATAAAATCAAACGAGGGCTGTGGAGGGCAAAGCTTATGTTGAAAAATTTAAAATTAGAATTGCTGCTTATCGTGTGTACCCCTTTACCAAACGTGCAAAACGTGATTTGGTGGTATCGCCTAAATTTTATTATTTTGACACAGGGGTTTATCGATCCATTCGACCAACAGGCCCCCTCGATTCACGAGATGAAATGGACGGTGCCGCATTGGAAACATTGTTTTTACAAGAAGTCAAAGCGATAAACGACTATTTCGGATTAAATTATACCCTATCATATTGGCGAACAACGTCACAAATAGAAGTTGATTTTGTGTTATATGGAAAAAACGGGTTTCATGCATTTGAGATAAAGCGCAAACAAAACATTACCCAGTACGATTTAAAAGGTCTTCGAACGTTTTTAGAGGATTACCCAGAAGCAACCTGTCACATGCTGTACGGCGGGAACCGTACATACACTGAACATGGCATCACCATTCGCCCTTTTGAAGAAACCCTTATCCATTTAAATACATTATTAATGCCCATAACTTAGGTTACCCCATTATCGAGGATTTTTTAGCGAAAACTCTTCACCCGGTTGGCCATAACGATTATTCGCACGCTCTTGCCGAAGCAGTCTAACCGCAGCAATCGCATCAGGTTGATTTGCCTTTGCTGCAGCATGAATCCAATTCCAAGCTTTTTCTTTATTTTCGACCACACCTTGGCCGTAGTAATACATGTAGCCTACGGCATACTGCGCATCGGGACACCCTTTTTCAGCTTCGGGAACCAAGCGAATAAACGCCTCACGGTAATTTTGAACTTTAAAATTATAAATACCTTGGCGTAAATTCAACGACGTGGTCATGCACGCGGTTAAACTTAAGAAACCTAAACTCATCAAAACTATTTTTAAATACTTAAAACATCGCATACGGCGCATACTATCCCCTTTCACCCATGGGTTGTTCTGGAGGCGCAAAGTCGAGTTTATTTTTAGGTAAACTCAAACGTTCCATGACTCCGCCTCGCATAAATATAACACCTTCTGGTGTAATGCGTTTAATCACAGCCCCTCCTGGAATGGTATCTCCAACATTAAATACTTTATTCTCATGCCCTGGAACCTCAAGAAGCACTTGGGAAGATTTTTCATTCGAAGAATACAAAATTCCTAGAATTGATGCATTCACGTGAGACTGTTCAATGCCCATGCCTTCTAGACCATCTGGCGTGTACATGCCAAACAACGCCACCTGCGCCGCTTTATGCTGCTTGGGTTGCTTGACCGGCTCCGCAATGTTGACGATAGGCTGATGATGAGGCTCGGTGACACGATCCAATTGATATGCTTCGCGCACACCTAACCCCCACGTCAACACAAGCAAGAACCCTAGAGCAAGAGCCAGTATTTTCGGCGTGTTTGCATGAGATAAAACATCTTTAATCATTGTATGCACCTAGCACGCCTCTTACAAAATATGACCATATCATACAATAACAGTGAATTTATTTTATCTTGAAAAAAATCAATAGCCAAGCCGTAGTATAAGCTGGTTCATGCTTTACATCCATGCCATAATAAAATCAATTAAATTAATAGATCATCCAACGAATACAATAATTTATGGAAAAAACACATTTTGATACACGAGCCATTCATGCAGGGCAATCATCTGACCCCACCACCGGTGCCGTGATGACCCCGATTTATGCCACATCCACCTATCAACAAAAAGCGCCTGGAGAACACCAGGGCTATGAATATTCGCGTACAAGAAATCCAACGCGAGAAGCCTATGAAGCCTGTATAGCCGATCTTGAATCCGGCACACGTGGCTTTGCCTTTGCCTCAGGCATGGCTGCAATTAACACGGTTATCGATCTGCTTGATGCAGGCGACCATGTGCTTGCCATGGATGATCTTTATGGGGGCACCTACCGGCTTTTTAACCAAGTCAAAACACGTACCAACCAGCTTAGTTTTTCATTTGTTAATATGGAAAATATCGATGCGATTGAAGCTGCCATTCAATCGAATACACGTATGATTTGGTTAGAAACACCGTCTAATCCATTATTAAAAATTGTTGATCTTAAAAAAATTAGTGCCATCGCAAAAAAACATAACCTCATTGCCGTCACCGACAATACCTTTGCAACCCCATGGATTCAACGCCCACTTGAATACGGTTTTGATCTTGTCGTGCACTCCGCCACAAAATATCTCAACGGTCATTCCGACGTGGTGAACGGCGTGGTGGTTGTTGGCGATAATCCTGAGTTAGCCGAAAAAATGGCTTATTTACAAAATTCTTGTGGCGCCATTGCCGCCCCTTTTGATAGTTTTTTAGTCTTACGCAGCTTAAAAACTTTATCGCTCCGTATGCAACGGCACTGCACCAATGCCGAAGCGCTGGCCACTTGGCTTGAAGCGCACCCTCGCGTTCGTCGCGTAATATATCCAGGCCTTGAAAGCCATCCGCAACATCAACTTGCCAAGCACCAAATGCAGGCTTTTGGTGGCATGATTTCGGTGATATTAGATTGCACACGCGAAGAAACCATCGCCATGCTTTCACGTTGCCAACTCTTCACACTCGCCGAGAGTCTAGGTGGCGTCGAAAGCCTGATTGAACACCCAGCCATCATGACCCATGCATCCATTCCCCTCGAAAAACGGCAAGCCCTGGGGATTGAAGACAGCCTGATTCGACTTTCTGTTGGGTTAGAACATATTGACGATCTCAAAGCTGACTTAACACAAGCACTAGGATAATATACCATGACTTCTTTAGAGCAACGCATTGAACATTATTTTGAAGAACGCGAAAAATTTTCACCCACCGATGTTCCGGCCGATCTTCTTGATGCATTGGAAGACGTATACAACGGCTTAGACCAAGGCGAACTTCGTGTCGCCGAACAAAAAAACGGTGACTGGGTGGTGAACACCTGGCTAAAAAAGGCAATTTTACTATCGTTTAGAGCTTATCCCAATCAAGTCATCGACGCGGGTTTTTCTCGTTTCTATGACAAGCTCCCGCTTAAATACGCCGATACATCAGCTGAGCAATTTGCCGAGCAAGGCACCCGGGTGGTACCTCATGCAATCGCACGTCATGGAAGCTTTATTGGTAAAAACGTGATTCTCATGCCATCGTACGTCAACATCGGAGCCTACATTGACGAAGGAACGCTAGTAGACACCTGGGCAACCGTTGGCTCATGTGCTCAAATCGGTAAACACGTGCATTTATCCGGAGGAGCTGGCATTGGCGGTATTCTCGAGCCGCTTCAAGCACAACCGACGATTATTGAAGACCATTGCTTTATTGGCGCCCGTTCTGAAGTGGTTGAGGGCGTGATTGTCGAGCATCATGCCGTGCTTTCGATGGGTGTATTCATCGGACAAAGCACCAAAATTTATAACCGCATGACCGGCGAAATCACCTACGGTCGTGTGCCTGCAGGCGCCGTGGTTGTTCCGGGTAACCTACCCAGCAAAGACGGAAGTCATAGCCTCTATTGCGCGGTGATTGTGAAGCAAGTGGATGAAAAAACACGCGCCAAAGTCAGTATTAACGAACTCCTGCGAGACGCGTAATATGCTCAATCTCAAAACCTTGCTCGCTGATCTTGTGGCCTTTAAGTCCATCACGCCAGATGACGCCGGTTGCCAAGATTATTTAGCCAAGCATCTTGAAGCCTTAGGATTTAGCTGCCAACGTTTTGATAAAGCACCGGTTTCCAATTTATTTGCGCGCATCAGTACCACCCCAGAAGCCACAGGCCCTTTATTGATATTTTCCGGTCATACGGATGTTGTGCCTGTTGGTGAGCGTGCAAAGTGGCATAGCGATCCGTTTGTATTACATACTGAAGGCGATGTATTATTGGGTCGTGGCGTAGCCGATATGAAAGGTAGTCTTGCGGCCATGCTGGTCGCAGCCGAGCGTTTTCTTCACTCGCATCCAAAATTTACGGGAAGCCTAGGCTTTCTGATCACAAGCGGTGAAGAAGGCGACGATTATGACAACGGCACACCGCATGTGATGGCAGAACTCAAAGCTCAAGGTATTACTCCAGATTATTGCATAGTCGGTGAACCATCAAGCCATACAAAACTTGGGGATACGCTTAAAATTGGTCGCCGCGGCTCACTCACAGGACATGTTTGCTTTCACGGAAAACAAGGGCATGTGGCCTACCCTCATTTGGCTGAAAACCCGATTCATAGGCTCGCTCCCGCCCTAAATGAGCTGGTGCAACATACTTGGGATACAGGTAACGCATACTTTCCACCCACAACGCTGCAAATCACCCATATCGAAGCCGGCGGTGAGGCGAATAATATCATTCCTGGCGAATTAACCCTGCAATTTAATCTTCGCTATTCGACCAAACAAACCGCTGATAAAATCATCAAACATATCGAAACGCTTTTTAAACAACATCACTTAACGGCAGATATACGTTGGACGTTGAGTGGCAAACCGTTTATCACCGAATCGGGTGAGTTGCTAACCACCTGTGTTGATGTGATTACAGAGCAAACCGGCAACGCCCCTGACTGCTCAACCAGCGGCGGTACCTCTGACGCACGCTTTATTGCGCCTTATGGTGTTGAAGTCGTCGAGCTTGGTCCCATCAATGCAAGCATTCATCAAGTCAACGAACACGTCACGTTGAGTGAGCTTAACGCGCTTGCTGACATGTATTATCAGATTGCGAAGCGCTTGCTAAAAAAGCTAACGGGTACTATTGTATAAACCCCAAAACCCCAAAACCCCAAAACCCCAAAACAGCCAGTTGTCGCGTTCAGGCAAACCGTTTACTCTAATTAGAAAAAAATGCTCACTCAAATCTCACCCAAGAGGCCCTTTCAGATGAAGTTTTATCGTTTACCTTTAATTTTTTATGCATTAAGCATCATTTTTTTTACCCCGTTAGCTTTTGCTAAGCTCAATAAGAAAACGATTTATATCTATCAAGATACGGGCGTTAGCCCACATGCTTTATTACAAGCAATGCATACGTTCAAAACGGCTTTACCTTCATCTTTTACTGTGAAAACCATTGATGCAAAGGGCGTCATTAAAAACGATTGGTCCCGTGATGCCGCCTTATTTGTGATGCCTGGTGGTGCGGACATGCCTTATACAAAAAAACTGAATGGTGCGGGCAATCAACATATAAAAAATTATGTTCGACAAGGAGGTTCTTATTTAGGCCTTTGTGCTGGCGCATACTACGCCGCATCAGAGATAGAATTTGATAAAGAGGGGCCACTAGAAGTACTCGGTGCACGAGAACTCGCCTTTTATCAAGGTAAAGCGATTGGGCCCGTACTTTCTACGTATGATTATAAAACTGAAAGCAGTGCACGCGCGGCTAAAGTAAAGCTCACCTTAAGTAACCTCAATGAAGCGACTGTCTATTATAATGGTGGAGGGTATTTTGAACACGCTGATACAATTAAAAACACCAACATCATAGGTTATTATACAAATCAACAACCTGCCATTATCGCGATAAACTACGCACAAGGACACGTCGTACTCTCAGGTGTTCATTTTGAATATGATGCTGCATTATTAGACTATCACGATCCATTTTTAGTAAAACTTATACCCGAATTACAATCATCCAATCAACAACGATTGATTTTAATCAACGAAGTTTTAAAACAACTGCACCTGAATACACCATCCTAAGCTCAATTAGCCCCCATGACATCCACCAATCGGCGACACAAGCGCTTGTCTCAATAATAGGATTGAGCAAGATCATCGCAGCATAAGTATTGACAAAATAAGGCTTATTGATGCTTACCAAATTTTTTCGACAAAACCGAAAAATGTGGAGTCTTTGTAAAGTCTTTACTTAAAGATCATAGTGTGCTTTAATTTATCATATCAAACCATTTAAATTTAAGAAGCGTATATTATGCCACATGATGACTTTTTCGTACTAACATCCAATCCATCTCATGGTAATGTCTATATTATTGGAGATGTGCATGGAGAAATTGGTGCTTTTAAAACGGTTTTAAGTCAGTTAAACCCGACTGATACCCTCATTATTGCAGGAGATTTAATCGATCGAGGAGAAAATGACGCGAGAAAACCGAGTAGTGCAGACGTACTCGAGCAAATTATTACGTTAAATGCGGCTGAGCCGGGTACAGCACCACGTATTTATGCGATCAAAGGAAATCATGAAAGGTATTTTTTAAAAATTTTGGCACGACTACGCCAAGAAGCTCCGCTTACGATGGATGATATGAAAACATTCAAGGGATTTATTCAAAATGGAGGTTCCTGGATATTTAAACACCCTGATGCTACAAAAAACCATGAGTTACAAACATGGTGTCTGCATTATTCATGCAGAAGTGAACTTGTCAGATCCGAACGCTATATTGAAAAATTTATGACTGAATTATTCGGTTCAACACATCGAGCTCAATACCTCGTTGATAACATCATAATCTATGAAGATTATATTAGCAGCTTGCCTTATCTACTTAAAATTAACGAGGATGAAAATATTGCATGGGTTGCTCATGCTGATTTAACATTATCAGATGAAGTTCTTGATGGTAGAATTGAACGCGATGAAGGGTTAAGTGAAGATGAAATATATCATATCACGGAAGCGCGCCCAAATAAATTTAATCAAAATTCACGCACGCCTGAATCCTGTGTTGTCTATTGTGGTCATAATATTATTGATAACCCAGCCTCTAGAAAACCCTACCGAGCAACACCGGTGCGAAGAACTACCAATCATATTAATCTTGATGTAGGTGCTTTTTTTACCAAAGGATTATTATTACTAAACCACACACAACACACCGTAGCGGTCGTCGGAGAAAAGATTGAGCCGAAAAATGCAGGTTTATTAAAGTATGCAAAATCAGTCATTGAAGGCCATTTGGCGATGCGCTTATCAACGAATACCTCCAGCATTGGTCTTTCTCGGCTTAGTATTTTTGAAGCTTCTACGTCTACGGAAGAGAACCTGGAACGCCATGATCAGAGAAAACCGTCTTGAGGCTTTGAATAACACGTGCAGTGATCTGCACCAGTGATTCAGGGTCAGGATGAACCATAACAAGGCGCTGATTGACTTCCAATTCAAGTCCTATGTAATGCTCATCATCGTATTGCTTTCGTAGTGCCGAAGTAAACCCATCACTTGAACCTCGGTAAGGATAATTCATGCGAACACGATACAACCCGTCATCCCCCACCAAATGCTTTTTCCAGGCCTCGGCCAAAGATTTTTCATGCGTACGGCGAGGATCATAAAGCAAACCAACATCAGCATTTCGTACCACACCCTCAAAAATCGGTGTAAAACTATGCACCGAAAGATGCAAAACGCGTTGTTTTTTTTGAATAGCCTCATGAATATGAGTTTCTACATCTGTACGATACGGCTTGTAATACGTATCAATTACTGATTTTTTTTGCTCAGCGTTCAATTTAGACGTGTAATCTGAAAAACAATGCCGGTTGGTTAGGCTTCGATTAAAATCAATCAATAAGCGACTCGTTTCTGCAAGCACACAGGGGCATTGAAAAGCGTCTCTCAACGCTTCTGCAAGATGTTTCGCACCAAAATCAATGGCTTTATGCGTTATTAAATCATGCCCAGCATGTTTAAATAAATGCTGATAATCCGATGGAATAGCACTGCTCGCGTGCTCGCAGCTGATGATTAATTTCATAAATATTGCCTGTTTTCTAACAAAGCATCGCCTAGTTCTCGATAGACACGCTGCATGGCTTCTTGATTCATGGCACCCGAACATGCCCGTAGAATGCGTTCACTCAAGTTACCATGCCTTAAAATATGTTCGATCGCATGTTGTGAAGCATCATCGAGGTTGGGTGCAACACGCTCCAATAACATCGACCAAATTTCGCGAACATTGAGTGTACGCTTTGGCAGGTTCCATGAAGCTAACAAACGGCTATCATCCACCACCGTCGCAAAGCCTTTTTCGATGGTTTGATCATACACCGATCTTAATATTTGGGTGGAACATGGTTTTTTGATATGAATATCTGATGTTTCATACCAATTTTTCAAAATATAATAAATCGCTTTTGCAATGGCAATATCTGCTATTGCACATTCTTGTGTGTCGGTGATACGAATTTCAATCGACATCCGTTCAAATTTTGGAATCGCCGCGCGCGAATTTAACCACTCTTCTTGCAGTACTCGCTCTGGATCAAACGCATGAATAGCACGATACATCGGTTTCAAAATCATATCTTCATATTCATCTCGGCTACGAACAAACTCTGGAATCACATTGCCCGAAATTTCAGGAATACACTGTTGATTCGTATTATAAAAATGAAGTCTCGAATCCAAGCGCCCTGTTCTTTTGCCGTCAAGAAGCGGCGTACTCGCCGCTAAAGCAGGAATCAGCGGTAAAATAAGGCGTATGAGCGAATGGAGGTGGCAAAACTCTTCATCATTAGCAAACGGTAAATTCACATGCATGCTTTGCAAATTGGACCAGCCATGCCCTCGGCAATCAAAAATAGCATCATAGGTATCATAAATTTTTTTATCACCGTGAGGCCAACGCTTAGTTTCGAGCCATGGATTCATCCATGGATGAGCCCCTGTCGGTAATAATTGTATATCATGCTTATCTAATAGGGGTATCAAGCTTAATAGTGTGCTATGAAATAACGAAGCCAAATCGGTATTCAGTGGCATCGGATCATGTGTTTTTAATTCGATCGCATGCATCACCAACTCATTACTGATGGCTATTTCACCTAAGATCACTTCGTTGACGAGCTCTCCTGCTAACTGCTCTAAAACAACATCCACTTTGGGCTGAACGTTCAGAGATGTTTTATCCACCAACATGTATTCAATTTCGAGACCAAGAACCGAAAAAATAGAATAATCAGACATAACCATGCTTCCTACGAATACGTTCTAAAAACACAGACATAATGTGCGTATACAGTGCCTCTCCCATGATTTGATCTTCAACACCATAATCAATATTAGGATTATCATTCACTTCAATCACATAATGTTTTTTCCCATCACTTTTAATATCAACACCATAAAGCCCATCACCAATCGCTCGTGTTGCTTTTAATGCTGTTTTGATAATACCTGGAGGAACTTCGTCTAACGCGACGGTATCAAAATTCCCCTCTTTTTCTTCCTCGTCCTCTGATTTCCAGTTGTAAATTTGCCAATGGTCTTTAGCCATATAATATTTACATGCAAAAAGTAGCTTATGATCTAACACACCAATACGCCAATCAAACGTTGTTGGAATATACTCTTGAGCCAAAATTAAATCCGATTTTTTAAATAACTCTTTCAACGAACTCAATAAAGATTCAGGATCAGCAACTTTCGAAACACCCTGTGAAAAGGCACTATCAGGCTGCTTGAGTACACAGGGAAAATTAAGCTCAGGTAGCTTGGTGTCATATTTACTCAGAAAGACCGTTTTGGGTGAAAGCACGCCTTGGCTGTTCATAAGCTCGGTGAGGTACACTTTATTCGTGCATTTAACAATGGATTCAGGATCGTCGATCACAACCAGGCGCTCTTCGGCTGCACGTCTCGAAAAAAGATACGTGTAATTATCAACGGCCGTGGTTCTTCGGATAAACAGCGCATCATATTCTGCGATGGAATTTAATTTATATTTATCGATTAAATCAACATGCAATCCAAGTGACTCACCAGCAGCTATAAATGATTCTATTGCTTTTTGATTTGAAGGTGGATTTTCTTCACCCGGCTCAACCAAGATAGCCATATCATGAAGCCAACGTTTTTTACGGGACTTATGAAATCTTTTTTTAGAAAAATAAGCCTGGGCTGATTCCTCCATAAATGCCTGATGGTTACTCGGAATGTCTTTTGCAGCAAGTGGGACCAGTGTCTTGATTCGCCATTTACCTTTCGTATTTTTTACAAAAGTAAAGCGGATCAGAGGAAACGGAAATAAGTCTTGTAACTTTTTAGCCAGCTTATCATGTGAATGCGCCATGTTTCGACCAAAATACAGGCTAAAAATAAACTCATCACCTTTGATATAACGTAAACTATGCTGGATTTCCTCATCAATGGCATGCGTCAGATGTTTGGATAAACGATTAATTAAACCGTCTTGAATATTACTCGCCAAAGGAATGGCTTTGTGACCCCGAGCTTGTGCTAAAAGCGATACGTAGTAACCCAGTGTTTGGTAATGATACGAACGGCAGATATTAACCACCCTAATCGACGTATTCGTATGATAAATCGCATCCGATAAATAATCATTCGCTGAAACAACCTGGGTTAACGGTTGAAGAAATTGCCAATCTTCCGGCTCATTCGTGACTAATAAGGTTTGCATAAACGATCTCTCTGAGAAATAACAAGTAAATTTGCATCGTATGTATAGACACCAAGAAGAATCGCATTAATTAAATGATAACTGCTCACTTTATAATAATTATTATGCGACAACGGATTTTCACGATGAGGATCGGCAACAATAATATGCCGATGTTTTTCATCATAACCACATAAAACGACAAAGTGTCCGCAGGGCGTTCCACGAATGTCATCATAGCTGGCACGACCATCCGGGGTAAAGATTTCACGTGCACTATTATATAAATAGGTTGCACTTAGGCCTGTGAGAAGTGGAATGTTTTGTTTGAAAAAATGTTTTAAAAGTGAAACCGTCAACGTTTGGTATCGTACCGCCCCCCCTTTATTTAAAAACTCAATGTAAGCATGGCTCGACTCTTGTATTGCAGGATCATCTTTATAGTTTAATTGCGTTTCTAGTTTTTTAATTAAATAAACCGAATCGGCCGTATGATTTTTAAACCAAGTTGGATCAAACACGTCTAAATTATTCACGTAAATCAGTGCATCCAAGTCGCGATCGCGTGCATGAGTGCCTAACAGAGGCGCCAACGTTCCACCGGAACGCGAACGTTTCACACTTGAAATCGTATGTTCTAAGGGTTCTTGAAGAGCATAGTATTGATATATTGCATTTAAACACGTTGGCCCACAGGTCTCATCATCCGGTTGAGACTTCATGACTAAATCCAACATACGCTTTCAACCTTATTATAAAATTATAAATATATAAAAACTAATATGCCTTAGTTTTTATATAAATTACAATAAGCTTCAGCATGAGGGTTTATTTAGGTAAGCGACTCACACTATCTACTACAGACTGAATACTGGGGCGACGTTCAGCCCGATCCTCCCAGCATGCAGCAATTAAATCAGCATACGGCTTCGATGTTTTTTCTTCTACCGCCTGCAACTCACCCGGCTTGATACCCACTATAATACGGTGCTTAACTTCATTCGTATTATTGCATTCGTTATAAGGCCATTGACCCATCGCCATTTCCCACAAAACCATACTGAAAGACCAAACGTCGGACGCAAAACTTGCTTGGTTATATTGCACAACCTCAGGAGCTGCATATTCCCATGTGCACACTTGAGTCACCTGTCCTGTCATCAACTCACTTTTACTCGATAAACGCCTAGAAAGACCAAAATCAGCAAGTTTAGCTCTTCCTTCCCCGACCAAGATATTTTGCGGCTTTAAATCTGCATGCACAACCAACTCGGTATTTAAATAAGCTAAGCCACGACTAATATCCATCGCATAGGCTTGCCTTTTTTTTGGCGTTAATCGCTTAATGACTTGAAATAAGCTATCAGACAATAATTCTAAGACTAAACCGTATTGCCCTGGTGCTTGATAAACGCCATACAAAGCAACAATATTCGGATGATTTAAGCTACTGTGCAAGATAGCTTCACGATGGCTTGCTTCGTCATTAGACAGTATTTTAATCGCTACAGGCGTATGATGTAACCATTCGCCCCGCACAACTTGACCAAAGCTTCCTTGACCTAATTTTTTTACTGTGAAGTGAAGGGATTCATACGGAATGGATGTCAACGTTGATGCACGTTGATGAGCTTGCAACGCCTGCAGCAAGCTTACTGCATCATCTCGCGTTTGACTGTCGTTATCCGTAAGCAAAGATCTTAAATGGGTCATGCCATTAGCATCAAATAAGTTCTGCAGATTGAGAGAATCTTTCACCAACTCAAGCAGTAATTTAACGGCTAGCCCTCGTAGCTCGAGATTCATTAAACTTTTTACAAGTGTGTTAATCCCATCGTTTGATCTAACCCTTTTTAAATCCGCTTCCTCTAGCTTCATTTCACACAATAGGCTTAAAGCGGCTTTATCCAAGGAAACGCTTTGATGATGATTACAAACACACCGAATTAATCCACCGATCACTGAACATGGAGTCTTACTGACAATATCCTGCCTATACGCTTCATTTTGAAATAAAAATAAAACCGCAGTTAGCGAATTTGCATTTTTTTGACTTAGCGTCCGTTGAACTAGCGCTTCAACGCATCGATTCGCATGCATAACCGCATGGTTTTCCGTATTTTTAGATAACCCAATAATGGCTGGGAGTGCGCCTTCATCATATTGCAAGCAAGAAATCAACTGAGCAATAGCACCGGACTCACGGATAATCGTATGATTGGTTAAAGATGCCGATAATCTGGCCAATTCACTTAAGGCATTTTTTCTTAAGCATGGTTGGTCAAGTGACTCAATTAAGACCGTAATATTTTCAGGGGTTGCATGAAATTCACGTTGAGGAACAAGCGTATTTATAGCCGAATTAAATTGTTTTTGGTCGTTTTTTGACCGTTTAACACCAAAAAAACGTGAACTACCTGAATCATTTGAAACTCGCTTCATTGTACACTTGCCCAAAATACATACGAAATAAAAAGATCAAAATTATATCATACCAAATGATTAAGTTCAAATTAAGCGCGAACTTCCTTATCATCAATCACATCAATCGTATACCCCCGACTTTTCAGATCTGAAGTGCAGCAGTGGAGGCTGAAAGAGACCTGTAAGTTGCATTAAAAATCATGATAAAAAATATTGGGCCCGTACGCTTAGATCGTGTGTTTTATTTGTAAAGAATAAAATTTAGCCGCCCCCCCTACGGAATTAGACGTGCCGGTATCCTGCACATAAACACCGGCTTTAAAAAACAATTCCTGTGTTCCCCACCCTACGGTATTGTCAGGTGAAGTATTTAAATTAAACGACGTTGACGCATTATGCGCTGTTGTACCACCCACATGCAGGTTAATGCGTAATGCACCATCATTCAGCAAGGTAATTTTATAAATAAACAACTTATTTAAAGGCACATTATTCACTAATGTCACCGTTTTTAAAAACAGATCTTGTGCTGGAGCCTGGCGTATTCTAGCATAAATACACCCATTGCAATGATGATCATTTGGGTCTAATTGATTGAGATCGTAGTATATTTTTACTAACGTTTTGCTTCCCACGACTTGACCTGAATCATCAGGATTGCCCTTATCTTGTATTTTTCCGATCACAATTTTCTTTGAAGGCGGCATTTGAGTGATTAATACGGATGCTGTTAGTGTATTGCTTGTGTAGGTCTTTAACGTCCAAGCATGAGGAGCGTCGGGTAAATATTCTGATAACTCACTCCGAGCGGTGCAAAAAAAACCATCGATCCTGTGGTTTCATCTGTAAAAAAATAAGGCGGCTCTGAATAGCCCGTATTTAACTGGGGATGCCCGTTCAACGTGTTAGAGCTTATGGTCATCGCACCATCGATATCGCCTAATGGAAGCGGTAAAATAAGCGTCCACAGGGATAAATCAAAATTCGCCGAAGGATTCAAAATAGGATTTAAAGCCATCACATTGAGTTTATTCGATGCCATATTAAAAGAACCCGTTGTCAATGATTTCACAACTTTACTCGGCACAAACAACTGAATAGGCCCTGGGAATGTTGGGGTTACGGTCATCGTGAAAACCGTATTACATCGGTTCACCAGATTAGAGACGGTGCCATTGACAATATTAACGTCTGACTCCGTAAAACCGGTCACAGGCTCACTAAAAATCGTCGTAACCTTGAAAGGTTGCGCGTAGGGATGACCCAGTGATTCCGTTTGTAAGGTAACGCTGGGATCAGGATTAGCAAATACAGGGGACGTTATACTGCGCGCGGCCACAAACTGCGGTTTTAGGTTGTTGACTTTCCTGAAAAAAGGATCATCATATTGCGATCTTAACATGCAATGGATTGTTGATGTATCACGTAGGACTATCAGCTGCTGAACAAGGGCAATTACAGACGTTGCAGGTATTGCACAAGCCTGCAAAGAAGTGGAAGAGCTCACAGGCATCACAATAAAAAATACCCAGATGCGCGCTTATTTAAAAAAATTAGGCATGGATTGGCGTAAAGTTGGCAGCATACCTGCAAAAGTTGATATTGAGGCGCAACAAAAATTTCATGACGAAAAATTACAGCCGAAATTAGAAGAAGCAAAGCAGGGGAAACGTGCTGTTTATTTTGTCGATGCTGCTCATTTTGTGCTGGGTGCCTTTTTGGGCTATCTTTGGAGTTTTACACGAATTTTCGTGCGCACGCCATCTGGGCGCCAACGTTTTAATGTTTTGGGTGCGCTGAATGCCGTCACCAAAGAATTGGTTACCATTACCAATGATGCGTATATTACATCTACTCAAGTATGTGAATTATTAAAAAAGCTAGCTACGACCACGGCGTTACCCATTACGCTTGTATTAGATAACGCGAGGTATCAGCGCTGTAAATTAGTCATGGACCTAGCAGAAACTCTGGGGATAGAGCTCTTATTTTTACCCCCGTACTCACCCAACCTCAATCTAATTGAGCGCTTATGGAAATTAGTGAAAAACGAGTGCCTTTATTCAAAATACTACAAAAACTTCAGTGAATTCAGTGGTGCTATTAGCCATTTTTTGACAACCATGCACATTTCTCATCGCAAGCAATTGGATTCGTTGTTAACGCTCAAATTTCAATTATTTACGGAAGAACAAATAAAACAGGCATCTGCCTCTGGCAAAATAACAAGAGTCCGATTGAATTCATTAAAAAAAGACAAGACAGGGATGGTCGTGAGCGATAAGACAACCTGTGTTGCTGAGATGAGTAAAGCTGCTTAATCACCCAGATGCATTTCACATACCATAATTCCTTCCTCCAAGGTACCTTCCCATTTCCCATTTTGGAAGACACAAGGTTGGTAGGTTTCATTACTATATGTATAAAAGGCCAAGCTCCATACATTTTCTCTAAAATAACGTAAACGACCGATTGGAAAGGCTCTAGTTTCGCCTTTTTTAAAGCCATCAAGATAACAAAATTGACTTTTAAATCGCACTATTAGGTCATACTCTGAAGACCATGGGCGTTCTTTAGCAAATTTCTCTGCTTGCTGACGGAACATCCATTTATTATTTTCGGATATTTTAGTTCCACCACTTTGCGGATCATAGACCCATCTATACCCTTGTTTCACCGCTTCACCATGTCTAATTTATTTGCAGCATACATTAGCATAATTGGCGATTAAGAAAAACCGCAGTTTGTGGCTGCGCGCAGTATATCATGGTTTTCCATAGCGATCTAAGCCATTTGCTTTTGAGCATCAACCACATCCAGCATATGCTCATCAACAACCTTGGTCACACATGAATCAGACCAAACGTTAAGCGATGTTTCAACCATATCAATCAGGCTATAAAACGGTAAAATAATACCCATCAGCGTAATCGGCACATTCATGCTGGCAAGCAAGCTCGCACTCAGAAAAAAGCATCCCATGGGAATTCCAGCATTACCAATGGCGGCAACCGTTGCAACGACGATCCATAAACCCATCGCAGGCAACGACAGTGTGATCCCATGATTTTGCATCAAATAAACCACCGTTGCGAAAATAAAAGCCGCGCAGCCATTCATATTAATGCTGGTGCAAAGTGGTAACACAAAGCGACTTATTTCAGGGCGAACACCCAGTTTTTGCTCCATGGTATCCATGGTCACGGGTAACGATCCGACCGATGACTTACTAAAAAAAGCAAGGGACAATGCCGGTAACATACGTCGCATGGTGTCAAACGGCTTGATCCCTTGGTATTTTAACCACAGAGGCAGCACAACAAAACCTTGAATCAAATTCGCCAACACAATCACCAGTAAATATTCACCAATACCTTTTAAATCTCCTCCGCTTCGCATTTGAACCACGGTTGATGTAATAAAACCGTATAATCCTACAGGAATAATTAAAATCACCCAGCGCGTAATCACCATCATCATGCCGTGCGCACCACGAAAAAAATGCGTGATGGTTTGACGAGCCTCTTCATCAGGAATCGAGCGAATCGCAACACCGATCACAATACTCAAAAATAAAACCGTCAACACTTGATTTTCAAGAAACGGCGCAAAAACATTCTCTGGAATCAAATGGGCAACGTGATCTAAATATTTCATGCCGGCTGTTGGCAAGGCACCGACAACATCGCTCCCCGTAGACACAAGTGTCGGATGAATCAATACATATAATATGCAACTAATGCTCGCAGCAACGAGCGTTGTGCCTAAGGTGTAGCACATGGTGCGACGCCACACGCGCTTCATGATGCCTTCTGATCGATAATGCGCTAACGTCACAATAATAGACAAAGCAATAATCGGCAAACTAATGCATTTAAAAATACGAATAAACACATCCGCAACAAACAAACCTGTAGCTTTTAATACAGGAATATCTGAAAAACCACTGAGCACACCCAGTAAAATCATGGCTGTATAAAGCACAGGCGTATTCAACCACCAGGGTCTTGTTTTCTCTTGATTATTAACCGACATCCAAACATTCCTAAAAGCATTGAAAATATGTTCTAACATGATACAGATAATAAACTAACTTGTCACCGGGTTAAGCCAAGCTTTTTCATCAATCGGCTAGGTAACGCCAACTTAAAACACCCGTATCTATTTTTGAGACTGTTTTACAGGCCTTTGTTTTTTTACTTACGGGTGTTGCGACACGGATGCTTAAGATTTCATGACCTAATTCAGGCGCTGTTACCGCGATTATCCAATGATGGCTGCAAGAAAATACCCCCAAATCAGCCAGTGCATAACGATACGCTTGGTTTTTATAACTCAATTCGCAGCCTTGCTCTAAACGCAAGATGCTTAACGGCTGATTCACATCACGTGTTTTTTTTATACATATTTTTGATATGCGCTTAAAATCTAAAGCCAGAAGATGCTGCGCAGCGCCTTCTAAAGCATAAAAAGCTGCATGAGATGCTTGCGTTTTGCGAGCAAGTTTTTGATATATCCACGTCGCCCGCATCATCGAAAACAAGAGCGACGCGATTAAAGCTAACATAATCAACGTTGTTAGCAATATCATGCCTTGTGAACGTTCTCTCATGGCATACGAACCCTTGCTTGAAAACTATCTGACGTACCGTTATCTAAAACAAATTGCATGCTCAATACTGGATAAGCTTCATGATGATTTAATTCAAATTTAATATGCTTGATTTGAGATGTGAGCTTATCTGCACGATGCTGCTTATACATGAAGCCATGCTTAAAATAAAAAGACTCGGACATCCATTCACCGACATATACAGATGGCTCATATTCAAACACCAGCGGTTTTTTCAGCGTCACGAGCTTCCCCCCACGTGCAGCCTCAATGCTCGTGATATCATGGACCTCGGCATGCGTACAATCAGCGATTAATATAGGACGGTCTGGTTTTAAGCTCACGGATTTATCCATAAAAATCATCGTATTAGTTTTAATACTGATTTGCGTAAGCGCTGTTTCGTTCATTTTGCGAATATAGAGCTTAGCTGGATCGTTTGGACTTATTTCGATAGGAAACAGTGGTTCTGGCAGATCGCGTGTATCCGTGGTGATGAGGTGATCCAGTCGACGACACGGTGTAAACCCCGCATGGTGCACCCTGTCGCGCATCACGTCCAACACCCATTGCAACTCCATGGCTTGATCTAACGCGGCATGCACATGATGATGCTGACGACTCATCGATAAAAGATGTTGGGTTAAAATCAAAATCAAAAGCGTCGAGATAAAAAAACTTACCAGTAACTCGGTTAAGCTAAATCCAGTAACCCTACGGTACATCACTGTTCTCGTGCATTATCTAAAACAAGTAACGCAGCCATATCTGACTTTATTTTACGCACTGAGTGACTCAGCTGCATTTGCTGCTTAAATAAAACAAGCGAAGTTCCGGAAATAATCATCAAGCAGACCAACACTTCAACAAACGAAAAACCTCGTAGACCTATCATGTTATACGTTTTCATACTGCTCAGAAGAAAACTCAGGGACCAAGCTTTTGATCAAAATAATCAACTCATCCGTTTGGTACGTTTGGCATGCATGGTGCATCATGCGCAAAGCTTGGGTCAGCTCATGCCAATTGATCTCACGAAACCGTGCTTTAAATAATTTTTCATGGGTCGTTTGAACCAAAGGCTCCGACGCATGAAATAATTCTTCAAACAGCTTTTCACCTGGACGCAGGCCCGTGTATTTTATCTCAATATCTTCGCCCGGTTTTTTTCCAGCAAGACGAATCATTTGCTCAGCCAAATAGGTAATGGTGATGGGCTCACCCATATCTAACATAAAAATTTCACCCCCTTCACCCTTCACCATCGCTTGCAAAATCAACTGACTGGCCTCAGGAATGGTCATAAAGTAGCGCTTAACGTCTGGATGCGTGACCGTAAGCGGCCCCCCGGCTTCCAATTGCTTTTGGAACAACGGCACCACACTGCCGACCGAGCCTAGAACATTACCAAACCGTACCGTAATAAACTGCGTATCAACCCGCTGATTTAGGTTTTGACAATAAATTTCGGCAATACGCTTGGTTGTTCCCATGATATTCGTTGGATTGACCGCTTTATCGGTCGAGATCAAAACAAATTTTTCGGTATTGACCGCGAGACTGGCTTCCACCACCACCTGCGTACCGATCACATTGTTATAGACCGCCACACGCACTTGTTCTTCAAGCATGGGTACATGCTTATAAGCCGCCGCATGAAACACAACATGAGGCTTAAAACGCTCAAAAACTTCGTTCACGGCAACCACATCCACCACACTTGCCAAAACCATGTGCATCGCGAGTTTTGGAAAACATGCGCGAAGCTCGAGTTCAATATGATATAAATTGGACTCGCTGCTATCAAACAACACGAGCATGTTGGGTTGAAGTGCCGCAATTTGTCGACATAATTCTGAACCAATCGAACCACCCGCACCGGTCACTAAAACACAACGTCCGTGAAGACCCGCTTCAATTTTATCCCACTCAAGCTGAACTTGGTCACGCCCGAGTAAATCACCAATATTGACGGTTCGAAGCGCATTGACCTCCACACGTCCCGATACCAGCGCTTGAAGGCTCGGCAAGGTTCTAAAAGGCACACCCGAAGTTTCACAATAATTCACAATCCGCCGCATATCTGCTGAGCCCGCTGAAGGCAGCGCAATAAAAATTAAATCCGCTGCGTATTGCGTGACAAGTTCCGAGAGCTCTGGAATCGTTCCAAGCACACGTACGCCATGCACTTCGAGACCATATTTTTTTTTGTCGTCATCGACCAGCCCAACCGGCAAGTATTCATGTGTTCGTTGCAAATCTCGTACTAGGCTTTCACCGGCATTCCCTGCCCCCACGATAAGCACACGTTGAATCGCCTCATCGGCATCCAACGGTTTGCCTTGATTATCCCAATGATGACGTAACGCAAGCCGTGCACCACATAAGCACCCCATCAATAACAAACCATACAACGGCAAAACCGTACGTGGCATGGTGTGTAGCCATGATAAAGTATAAAAAACAGGATATGCGATTAACGTTCCGACACACACGGCTTTTAAAATACGTACCAGATCACCCAATGAGGAAAAACGCCATAAACCGCGGTAAACTTTAAAACCGTAATAACACGAAACTTGAATCACCAACAAAACAACAAAGGGCTTCCATGCGCTATGCAACAGCCAAGCTTGAAATAAAACACGTGAATTAAACTGAAACGCATTGGCAACACACCAAGCCAACGAAATAGCTAAAATATCAAAAAGTACAACAGGTAATTTTGTATAAATTTTTTTAAAAAAAAGGACTTGTCTATCCATGCTCATGCCTTGCTAAAAACTTACGAGCATTTTACAACATGTTGCGCCCTTCGGATATGGTAACGTCCTATTTCACCGATAGATTAGCTACCTCTGACTGTAGTGAAACACCCTCCACCAAATGACTAAGTCATTCTGGATGGGGGCTTCGTCCGACCCACTCCCAAGTGGGAGCCTTTTGGATATAACACCGGTACTGACGGTCTTATTATACGGGTTCACATTACAGACATAGCATTTCCTGCCACCACAGTACGGAAAAAGAATAACAAAGGAGGACAAAAGATGCAACAATTGATACGCTATCCATCGCCACCCAAACGCTACACGTTCTGGATGGAGAATTCCGCCTACGTTAATGTAGAGTTAAATTAGTTGTTTACGTATAGCAAACGAAGGAAAATTGAAAAATTCAAAAAACAAGACTTCCATACAAAGGACGACACATGAAGAATAAGCAGAATAACTTATCAGCTTTTATATGCTACATTTAGTTTTATATGCTACACTTAGATTTATAAGAGAGCATCTTCACGATAACCGAGAGCATGCTTAACCATTGACTGGAGCACAGAATATGCCAACTTTATCTGATAACAATCGAACTATTTTTGTTCAGTTAAAAAATGATTACGATAATCTGCCTTGGTACAGTAAGCTATTTTTTCCACGTGCGCTTGCGACTCAACTCAATAACATTGATAGTGATGGCTCTAACCTATTAATCCAACACGCATTTGATATTTATCAAGCCTATATAAATCATACCTGGTTTTTTCATACCTGGCTTTTTAGCTCACTTACAAAGTTTTCTAACACAAGCCTTAATCTAGCTCTTAAAACCCTTCGCACCGCAGGCCTTTTATCCAGAGATTCGGCGAAAACTAACTTTAATATCTTAGCAAAACATCAAAACCCTATCGGCGTTACTCGCGCTCTTGAAACCCTCCACGCCGCAGGCCTTTTATCCAGAGATTCGGCGCAAGCTAACTTTAATATCTTAGCAAAACATAAAGACCCTAGCGGCGTTGCTTACGCTCTTGAAACCCTCCACGCCGCAGGTCTTTTGACCGGAGAGGCAGCGCAGGCTAATCGAGAGGCTGTGGCAGAGCATCAAGACCCTTTCAGCGTTGCTTACGCTCTTGAAACCCTCCACGCCGCAGGTCTTTTGACCGGAGAGGCAGCGCAGGCTAACTTTAATGCTGTGGCAGAGCATGAAGACCCTCAAGACGTTGCTCTCGCTCTTGCAACCCTCAGCACCGCAGGTCTTTTGACCGGAGATTCGGCGCAGACTAACTTTAATGCTGTGGCAAAGCATGAAGACCCTAAAAACGTTGCTAGGGCTCTTAAAGCCCTCAGCACCGCAGGTCTTTTGACCGGAGAGGCAGCGCAGGCTAATCGAGAGGTCGTGGCAAAACATAAAGACCCTTTCAGCGTTGCTCTCGCTCTTGAAACCCTCCACTCCGCAGGTCTTTTGACCGGAGAGGCAGCGCAGGCTAATCGAGAGGTCGTGGCAAAACATAAAGACCCTTTCAGCGTTGCTTTC
>Ga0100378_1001825_pt1 | contig 21784 bp, 33 predicted proteins | sample CryGeymeta201502_FD_81535 | JGI IMG/M metagenome (GOLD analysis project Ga0100378, IMG submission 81535) | Groundwater microbial communities from Crystal Geyser aquifers in Utah, USA - Crystal Geyser metaG 2015-02 | ecosystem: Environmental > Aquatic > Deep subsurface > Groundwater | place: USA... | reverse complement strand
ATGTAGCCACTCTCTCCCCAAGTCGTCCCCCAAGAGTTCTTTATCTTCCAGTAGTTCTCGGTGTGGTCTTGATATACGCCCACCAGCATGACTCCGTGATCAATACCTCCCCTTCCACATTATGTCAAAATGCCTCCTGAGTAGTACTGCCAGTATTAGTTTCCAGCCGCTACCGCAATGGAAACAGGTCTGCTAACGATCATGGCACTCAACATTGTACAGTTCGATAGGGCTCCTCCTTTGTAGCTTTTGATGCTGTAGGAACCTCCACTGACCTTACAGTTGCTTTTTGAGGCAGTGTAAGGGTAGGAAGCTTATCCTGTGGTTCCATACTGGATGACATAGTCAAAGACATTAGGCATCCATCCTCCATTGCAACCCTGATTTCCTTGCTTAGCTGAACAGTCAATGATTTGCTGCTAACTCAGATCAATGTCCTTGTATTGGGTGACATTGTTCATCAAAAGAATGCTTTCGATATTGGCCTGGGCAGTGAAGGAGTAACAACCTCCACATGAGCCCTGATCCTTGATGGATGAAACAAAACCTTTAGTTACCCAATCAACATCGAGGATGATTGAAGCTGGAATAATATCTTCAGCTATTGATGTAGCATCACTGATGGTTGAAGCCTCAGATTTAGCAGATGATGCATCAGATTCAGAAGGAGTGACACTTTAGTCAGAAGCAGTAAATTATTCTGGTTCTACATCTTTTTCTGGTTCAGCAGCAGGTTAAATATCTTACTGATACTCAGGAGTTACTTCTGAATCAGAAGATGGAGTGATTGTTTCTTGATTGTTCTGAGGCTAAACACTTGAAGGAGTCAGTTCTTACTTCTCAGAAGAAGGTTGAATTTGTTATTTCTGAGAGAAATGAGACTCAAAACCATTGAAAGGATCAGAGTCTAAGCCATAATCTTTGAGAAGGCTACTGCTATCAGTATGAAGGTCCATTCCGAAAAATTTGTCAATGAATTGCTCATCAGCCTTGATGAACTTCTGAAGCTCTTTATTGACATCGAACTCAAAGGAAGGTACTTTATCTGGTACTTGCAGATTCAAGTATAGACTTTTAAACTCATCAAGAGTGAGCATGCTAAACTGGTTCTCATCCATCGAAAAAGAACGTGGTTTTTTCTTCTCACTGTTAAGCCAGTTCATGTTCTTGTTGTGAACCAGTTTCCTATATTCAGTTTAATCAGAACGTTGACCCAAACCTCCAAAGCTTGAGAAAAAGTTCACATAGTTAAATTTCTTTTGAGCCTGACTGTTGAATGATGGTTCAGAAGCAATCCTTGTTGCAGTATTGGGAGTCGGGGCAGTTGATGAAGTTTGACCATTTTAAGCTTGAACATTGTTGTAATTGGGCTGAGAATAAGATGATTGAGTTGATTTTTGGATCGTACCAGAATTCTTTGAAAGTTCTGAGGTATGCGAGAAGGCAGCTTGAGTTTCAAGATCATCAGATGCAATGTCATCACCAATAACAAGCATGACATCTCCGTCCCCCATGTCAAACACTTTGGGTATGGTATCTGAAATAATGACAGTGGCGGATACCCAAGAAGCCAATATAGAGAGGCAGAGAGAAGCACAAATAATTTTCCTCATTTTTAAATTATAGAACCTGTAATTTCTATGCACATCTACTGGATATAAACCTCTTACCCTAAATAAAACTTTGTAGCTCAGTAAAATACTAAATCTGGCCTAAGAAGGAACAGTCACATCTTTATTGACCCACTGATTAAGTATGGATTCAAGATCAAATAAAATTTGCTATAATACAATCTTTTCTTTGTGTCTGTTATGACTAATTATCGACAAATTGGCTGTCCATAGTCTCCATCAATCATTTAAAGTGACCTAAAGTCAAATACTATTTTTTGTATGTCTAACATGATATCTCATCTTTTAACCTCTATATGATGATGATTCATTTTACTTTATAATTAAAATCTTATCTATTTAAATTAACACGTCAGCATGAAGAACATCCTCTTCCTGTTGTTCTCCGCACTCCTCATAGTATTCGTTCACTCGCAAATCCTCGCAATCGACTACGGTACCATGTATGTTAAGGCTGCATTGGTTCACACGGGAGCAGGCAAGTCCTTCTCCATTGTTGAAAACCCTAAATCAAACAGAAAATTCATTAATTCAGTAAGCCCTTATCTATTCAGATGGGAATCTATAAATAGGAACGCTTCTACGAAGCAGATACGTTCACTAAAAGATCAAGAGGTCCATCTAATTGCTTCATTTACTCACGACTCCTGGTCGATCTGCACCTAAACCCAAGCTAACTCGAAAGAGTCAAGAAAGAGCTCATATTGGACTATATCTCGCAACCTGAGAGCGATCAACTCATGGGCGAGTTCATCTTGAAAGGCCTCCCAGAAGGCACATAATCACTGAGTTTACTCGAAGCAGTCGCAATGATGCTGAAATACATCAAGCTCTAAGCGGAAAAGCAAGCAAAAGGTAATCTGAAGGATGTTGTTCTGACAGTTCCTTCTTATTGGAACCTCAAACAAAGAAAATTCATGATAGATGCAGCAACTATGGCAGATATGTATGTCCTCTCCCTAATTCATGAAAATACAGCTGCTGCTCTCAACTACGCTCTGAGCCAAAGATCAACCAACAATACATAAAAAATCCTATTTTACAACGTTGGAGCCAACAGCTTCCAAATGACTCTTGCGTAGTTCAGACAAGTAAAATCAGACAAATCCAAGAATGTTGAGTCTGTTTTTGTCTTAGACCATTATGGTCATTCTTACCTTGGAGGTCTGACTCTTGATTACCTCCTTGCTGATTTTTTTGCTCAGAAGTTCTAAACTAAATACAAGAAAAGTCTCAACCAAAGAGGGAGAATCAGACTGCTGGCTGAGTGCGAGAAGACAAAAAATGTCCTTTCAGCCAATAAAGAAGCCACTGTTTTCATCGAAGGCATCATGGATGGCATTGATTTCTCCGCTACAATCAAGAGGGCCTAATTTGAAAAGATAGCTGATGAAGTTTTCCAAAAGCTTATCAAACCTGTCAAAAGGTTCCTATTTGACAATGATATGAAAGCTGAATAGCTGACTGCTGTTGAGTTGATTGGAGGAGGTACTAGGGTTCCCAAACTTCAACAACTTTTAGGATAAATAGTAGGAAATAGTTCAATTATTGGGTCGCATATCAACGGAGATGAAGCTATGGTGTTTGGAGCAGCATTTTATGGAGCCAACTCTTCAAGAAAGTTCAAGATTAAAGGAATCAACCTTTACGACAGTTTCGACTTCGAAATCAGAATTGTTCTCAGAAATGCTGATGAATCCCTTGAAGAAGGTAATGAAGGTTATTACTTTAAAAATGCCACTTTATTCAAGAAAAGGAGCAGATTTGGTATGACCAAGGAGGTTACCTTCAAAAGCAGATAGAACATCATCGTTGATCTCTATAAGGAAGACGACAGTGGAATTTAACTGTTGAACAGTCATAAGCTAGAATCAATCAAGACTATAAATGAGAGTCAGTACAAGATAAGTCTCACTTTCGAAATCAACCCCGTTTAGATAGTTAAGCTGAATGAAGCCAAATACCTTTACTCAAAATAAGTTGTTCAATCCTATACTGAAAAAGTAAGGAAAACTGTTCCAAAGAATGAAAGCCAGGAAGAGGAAGAAAGATAATAATAAACTGCCTCAGAAGAAAATGAAAAGGAATAATCTGAAAAAGAATAAACTTCTCAAGCTGAAGAGTAATAAACTGATGACGATGAATAAAAAAAATAAAAGAAGAGCAAGAAGTCTAAAGCTGACAAGAAGAAAAAGAAAAAAGAAAAAATTCAGTATGAGACTGTTTAAAGGACAAAAAATGTGACGAAAAACTTCCAAAACGAACTTTCCTTTGAAAAAACTTTTACAATCAGTGCTTCTCAAGATTAAGAGATTACCTCGAAAGGCAGAAAACTATTATCAGTTTTTGAAGACAAAGAAGCTGAGAAGAAAAAACTAGCTGAGGCAAAGAACAAGCTCGAAGCTTTAATCTATGAGGTTCGGTAACGGTTTGAGCAGGAAGAATTCATGAAATTTTCTCAGAAAGAAGAGCACGAAAACCTTGAGAAACTTGTGGGACTCAAGAGTTAGTGGTATGAAGATACATACAGCAACAATGCTGAAGACTACATTCGAGAGCACAAGCAACTGAATGAACCTTTGGAAAAAATCAAGAAAAGGATTATTTAGCACAGATAAAGAGATGAGGTCAAGAAAAGAGCCCTGAATATTGTTCAGGATTATGAAAAGGAAACAACCAAAATTCGCAAGGGAAAGGGATGGATTACTGAAGAATAAGTGGAGGAGCTCAATAACAATCTGGAATCTGCCAAAAAAAAAATCAACAATCTTTTCTCATAAATTGAGAAGACTCCTCTGAATGAAGACTCGATCTATCGGAACAAGGATATGATAAGAGAGGCAGATAAAGCCAAGGATAAATTCTTCGCCTTGAAGGGAAAGTTAAAACCAAAGGGCTGGAAGGAGTAAAAGTAAGAAAAGAAGGATGAGAAGAAAGAATAGAAATCAAAGTAAAAAGATTCCGTCAACGAGGATTAACTTTGATTGTAAATGCTGCTTACATCTTAATCCTGTTTTATTAATATCGATATATTTTTATCTGTATCAGTCAGTATAATTCATTAGGTTATATAAGTCCTATGAGTACAAAACTGAGTTTCGCACAAAGACTCCAGAGATAATCGTTATCGAGATAAAAACCAGCCCGAAAAGTGACCAGTCTTTCAGCAAAGAAAATTGAGGTTAAGCCAATTCAGTAGAAGGAAAGGTTTCTTAACTTTAAGCAACAGCATAATGAGCTGAAAAGCATGCTCCGGATGTTATAAAGACCAAAAACACCCTAACACACATAGTCTCCTTAGTTAGTACAGAGAACTCCCATCAGAACAAGACTAGTCGACAAAAGGTCCAACACCAAGTATTAGCAAATGACCCCCGTTCTCAAGAAAGCAGAAGCAATCAAGTAAAATTTCATGAGATCTGACTGGCCGGTATCTTTAAAAGATGTCCTTCAAAGCAAAGAGTCGATCATCTTTCCAAAATCATCACCATGCATCCCATAAGGAAAGGGTATCCTGACTCCTAAGAAAGGAACAAAACTTATAAAGAAAGGAATTCCGAATATTGGCAACACCTGCTATATGTAAGCCTAATAATTAAGATAGAAACGCCATCGTTCAGTGCCTGTTCCACCTGCCTCATTTTAACGATTATTATGTGGAAAAAAAATACAAGAGAGAAAATAACGGAAAGAAAAAGGACGTTGTTGATATATACCGATAGCTTTATGTCGATGTCATGCAGACCAGAGAAGACATATAAATTTCTACATTGCCCCTTAAGAAGTCAGTATGTATTCATCTGTTAAATCAGCCAAAATATGCCAGCTTTTTATCGATTGGGAGCAGGAGGACGCCCACGAATTCATGAAGGAACTCCTCAACAGCATCCACTAAGACCTTAACAGAAACGACGCTAAACCGAAGTATAGATACCTGACAAAATAGCTCGAGGGGACAGCTCTGGACTTCAAGGCATCTGCTTTCTGGGACTACTAGAAAGAAATAGATGACTCCTACATTTATGACTGCCTTTGTGGACAGATCTACAACAACGTTAAGTGCATCAATTGCACTCATTAGAGCTAGTGTTTCTAGAATTTCCTAGATCTGAGTTTACCCATGGTCCCGCATGCCTCTTCCCTTGAAGACCTTCTTTCTTCATTTTTCGAACCTGAAAAGCTGTCAGACTTCTATTTATGCAACAAGTGTGGAAAGTCTTCAAAGAAATCAACAAAAACACTTCAGATTTGGCGCGTTCCTCGGTTCCTCATTATTCACCTTAAACGGTCTCAATTCGGCAAAAAGAATACAGACCCTATAACAATTCCAGAGTCTTTATCTTTGAAGTCTTATATGACCATATCTAGCGACAAGAGCGCACGCTACTGTCAGTACAACTTGTGTGGGATGATAATGCATCAAGGGGTAATTGAAGGCGGCCATTACTGGTGTAACGTCAAAGAAAGTGGAAAATGGTATTAAATAGACGACGAGAATGTAAGGGATATCAACATGGAAAAATTTAGAAGGGAGCTGACGAAAATAGGTAGCAGCAATGCCTACATACTATTTTATTCTTCTCTTTATAGCTGAGTGATCCCCTTATTTTTATTCTATCAACTTGAGGCTTAGTCTGAGGTCAAACTTGGAGTCTGATGCTGACAATACTGTTTCCATTTCTTCTCGTATTTTTAGTAGTAATTTTCCCAAATTTACATGTACTTTATCTAACTTTCCTTGAGACGGCCGAATTGATTTTTTGCCTTCTAAACCGTATTCATGATCACCACTTTTTGCCCCTTTTCAAGATAGACACTTGGCAGTCGGCGATGGTTGAGCTGGACATTGCCAAAGTATCTGGTATCTTTTGGTTTTTCTTCGTCAAAACCTGTCAGATACATGTTATAGTAGGATCTTTTGAAGAAGATGGGACTATAAAAGTCAAAGTAAAGATCGAAAAGAGATATGTAGTTGGAGTTTCTGAAGTTCTGAAGAGAAGAGATGGGCATTTCTCTCAGTTCAAACATCATATACCCTCTGAATTTGAACAGCACCTTAGGAGGAGTGAACTTTCCATTAGTTTTGATCTCTCTCAAAACATCATCTACTTTCACGTATATGTTCTGAAGAGTCCTTTCAGCCTAAAGACTCAAACTCAACAGTGTGTTCGGCTTTGTCTATGTTAGCTCGTATTTTTTCATTTTTTCTACTGAGTTCAATTAGTTTAAGTCATTGCTGCCATCGTCACTTATAAAGTAGTTGGGAGATACTTCGAAAAGGTGAATATCGGGGGCTATTGAATATTCTGTCAACTGCTCCATGATGTCGGGGTCCTCACCAATAGGGTAGCTTCGCATGTGAGGCCTTCTCTTGCCCAGAGCATTGATGAACCTCTAAAAAGGTAAAGATCTCATTTTCAAGTTATTCATCAGCATAATGTCATACTATTAATCTGTGTATTATCTGACGACCAGATCCTTGGCTTGCTCCTAGAATGAGATCTCCTTTCCGTCTTTATCCTTGAGCTTGGGTTTGTTCGATGAAGAGTATAGGAAGGGCACCAGGCCCAGACAGACTAGCACTGCGGCTCCTATTCCCTTGAAGCTTTGACTGCCCGAAGATGATCCAGATCTATATGAATCATTGTGTTGTTGTGGGCTTGCTGTACCGGCATGTGAATTTTCTTCTTTATTCTGATTTTTTCTCCTCTGAACCTCAGCAACGAACTCCTTTCTCATTTCCTAATTTCCTTCTTTGTAGAGATCATACTTAATTTCTTAAAAAGTTTTCCCATATAACTTCTAGGCAGCTTAGTCTTAGAAGGTGTAAGTATATTAATTTTTGTAGCTTTGCCGATAAGTCGGATCATTTTTTTTTAGCGCATCAAATGCCTGGGTGATGCACTTGGTAATTTATTCATTTTATGTTTTGGATAGTTCGTCATGTACCATATCTGAATGGTAGCGCTTAATTTGTCGAATGTAGGCCTCGTGGAGATCCTTTCCTCTAATGTTGGCCTTTTCCTTCTCCCCAATCCCTAAGTCAATCAAGGCTTACCCAATATTTCCAGATACTCCTTATTGGCTAGCTTCTCCATAAATTATTTTTTTGTGTTGAGGCAACCTGCTACCCTGAAGACTATAGAACGATTTGTCGTTCTCCTTAAAATTTTGCTTATCATATAATCTACCACAATTTAACATACCCCTGATTTATCCATAATAGCAATCAAATACAAACACTCAAACCTGAGGGTACTTCTTGGTCATCAATGCCACAAATTCTTAGTAAGTGATCCCGCCATCCCGATCCAGGTCAGCATATTCTATCAGCTGGTCGATTTCTGTCAGGCTTATGCTGTAGCCAACCTCTGTTGAGACCCTCTGTAGCTCTTCGCAACCAAAAAATCCTTGTTTGTGATAATCGAATCGATCAAAAATGCTCCTGAGTGACATCTCAGTTGAAGCTTATTGACGGAATCCAAATATATCCAAAAATCCCTTGAAATCCATTTATCCTTAAAGGCCTGAAGCACTGATAACCTCCATAATTTGATCGGCTTGATTTTAAAGGTTCAGTGCTTTGATGGTGTTGATGAATTCCTCAGCTGATATATTTCCGCTGGCATCGTTGTCAAATACATCGAATACCTCTTTCAGTCTCTGAACTGTTGTTCGATCCAAGGATTTGGTGACATACTTATCAGGATTGAAGGGTGTCTGAATAGCACAAACAGTACGGTCATAGATCTAGCTATCCCAATAATTATAATTGGAAGTAAATGAAATGCTTAATATGAACCTTAAAATTTTTCATGATTTTTTCAGCTGTAGAAGACTTTAGTTTTTTTTATATTGAGCAGTATTTATGAGATTGAGAGGTTTGATGGAAAGATTCATATGATAGTGAGTGTTGGATATATAATTTATAAGAGTGATGCAGGAGGAAGGCAGAAGCTGCATTCCTTCCAGATAACAGATGCTGGAAGAAAAGGCTCGACGCTGGCGCCAGTTCAACAACAAAAAATACTCTGAAAAGAAAAAACATGGCTTCGTCGAGGCGCAAAAATAAACATTGCCACCCTAAATCCTCAGAAAAATCATCAAGGATCACACTGATCTTTCAGGTAGAAAGTACAGGACCGACAAACGAGTCTTTCTTGGAGCCCTGAAATACGCCCCTCACGCTATCTATAAACTCCTCGAAAACACTCCTATGCCATGGGAACAAGTCCGAAACGTGAAAGTTCTCTACCACATCACAGGAGCCGTCAGCTTCGTTGACTAAATTCCAAGGGTGATTGAGCCCGTCTACACTGCTCAGTGGGGAACCATGTGGATCATGATGAGGCGATAAAAAAGAGATAGGCGGCATTTCAAAAGAATAAGGTTTCCACCCTTTGACGATGAAGAGGCTCCTCTGGATTATGGGGACAATATCCTTGAGATGGAACCTCTTGAGCCCATCAATATGGAGCTTGATGAGCAGGAAGACAACGCTGTTTATGACTGGTTCTATGATCATCAACCTCTCAAACACACCAAAATGGTCAATGGACCATCTTACAGAAAATGGCACCTTCCACTCAATGCTATGGCTAACTTACACCGGCTGGCCAATCAGCTTCTTTCAGATATTGTTGACAAAAACTATTACTATTTATTCGACCTCAAGAGTTTCTTCACTGCTAAAGCTCTGAACGTCGCCATTCCCGGAGGTCCCAAATTCGAACCTCTATATCGTGACCTCACTGACTTTGATGAAGACTGGAACGAATTCAACGATATAAACAAAATAATTGTAAGGCATCCTATCCGAACATAATACAAAATCGCATTTCCTCATCTCTACAACAACAGGCCAAGAAGGGTAGCACTCCTACCATATCACAATCCTTCCTCAGTGTACATCCGGCAGGATGATCCAGAAATTCCCACCTTCAACTTTGATCCCTCCATCAATCCGATCACGGCCTACAAAATTGACAAACAAAAAACTTCCTTCACTTAAATCTATTAACTCGAGGAGGAAGAACTTGAGGGGATTGACTTTGGTGAAGATTTTGCTCCTTTGCTTGAAGACTAAAATCTCTGGGATAAAGATACATCCAATGGTATAGCTTTGTTATGGGCTCCACGACCATTCAGCCAGAGATGTGGAAAGACAAGAAGAGCCTATGATGTGCCTCTGATTTCAGGATGGTGGAAGGAGAGATGCCCAACAGGATATCCCGTCAAGACAAGAGTCAGCTATCAAAAGATGTTAAAACAGTGGGTCAAGAATGAACTGCACAAGAAAAAACCAGCTTCTCACAAAAAAAGAAGTCTGATGCGAGCCTTTGCTAGCACAAAGTTTTTCCAGTACACTGAAATGGACTGGGTCGAGGTGGGTCTTAACCTTTGTAGACAAGGCTTCAACATGCTCATGCTCCTTATCCACCGTAAAAATTTGAACTATCTTCATCTGGATTTCAACTTCAACTTGAAACCTGTCAAGACTCTCACCACCAAATAGAGAAAAAGATCCCGATTCGGTAACGCTTTCCATTTATGTCGATAAATATTCAGAATCGTGAAGCTAGTTGTTGATTGTAATGTCCAGTTTAGACTAGGAAATATTGACGCTTTTCAGCTGGCAGATGGTCTCCAATATCTGTACGCACACGTTGGTCAGCTCACAGGCATTTATCGTTATAAGTATAGGGTCATGAGGCAGATCAGAATGTGCAAAGATGTCAAGCACGTCATCTACTATCGCTTCAACACTGGTCCTGTTGGAAAAGGACCAGGAGTTGGAATATGGGCCCCTGGATGGAGAGTCTGGCTCTTCTTCATCAGAGGCATTATCCCTCTGCTGGAAAGGTGGTTAGGAAACTTACTCGCAAGAACATTCGAAGGCAGGCACTCGAAGGGCATGGTGAGGGTTGTGACGAAGCAGAGGGCAGAATCTCACTTCGATCTTGAGCTTCGAGCTGCTGTTATGAAAGACATCATGGATATGATGCCTGAAGGGGTCAAGGCAAACAAAGCTAAAACGATCATGCAACATTTTTCTGAGGCTTGGAGATGTTGGAAAGCCAATATTCCTTGGAAGGTTCCGGGAATGCCTGGACCCATCGAAAACATGATCCTTCGTTACGTCAAGCAAAAGGCTGACTGGTGGACCAATTCAGCTTATTACAACAGAGAAAGAATAAAAAGAGGTGCTACCGTTGACAAGACAGTTTGTAAGAAAAATTTAGGAAGATTGACTCGTCTCTACTTGAAATCTGAACAAGAAAGGCAGCACTGCTACCTGAAAGATGGACCTTACATATCTGCTGAGGAAGGGGTGGCTATTTACACAACCTTAGTCCACTGGCTGGAAGCGAGGAAGTTCAACCACATTCCTTTCCCTCCCATAAACTACAAACATGACACTAAAATTTTGACACTTGCCCTCTAAAGACTCAAATAAGCCTACTCAGTCAAGTCAAGACTCAACCAGTCTCAGAAGGAAGAACTCGCTCTTGTGGAGCAGGCTTATGATAATCCCTATGAAACATTATCAAGAATAAAGAGGCACTTGCTTACTCAGAGAGTCTTCAAGTAGGTCTCCCTTGCCTTCATGGATCTCTACAGCCATCTCATTCCAACTTACTAGATCGATCCTCTTGAAAAAATAACTGACGCTTATCTTGATCAGTATTTGTGGTACTAAGCTGACAAAAGGAGGCTTTTTCCTAACTGGATCAAACCCAGTGATACTGAGCCACCTCCCCTTCTTCTCTACAAATACTGTCAAGGCATCAACAATCTCCACGGAGTATGGGACTGCAGCTAAGATCAATCTTTGGTCCTCATGCAGACCAGACTGGACAAGATATACTAAAAGATCGATTTAACCCTTCTCAACAGATTGCTGCGATTGATCGTCGACCACAATATCGCTGACTACATGACAACCAAGAACAATGTGGTGATCAATTTCAAAGATATGAACCATACCAACTTCTATGGGCTGTTGATGGGACTGCAATTCACTTCCTTCATTTTCCAGTTCTACGGGCTCATCATCGATATTTTGATTCTGGGGCTCAACAGGGCCAATGAAATCGCTGGACCTCCTCTCGATTAAAACGAGTTTATGATCTACAAATCCATCGAGCTTGAGACAAAGCACCCCATCAGAATTTATCTGAGGTATGTTGATCACCTCTATATTCTATTCAAGTTCACCAGCGATGAAGCAAGATAGCTCATTCAACGTTATCTGACTGAAAACCCTGATCCAAACAACGAGAATGTTGTAGGCTACAACAACAGGAAATGTTGGCCCAAGGATTGTAGAATGAGATTGATGAAACATGACGTCAATTTAGGCAGAAGTGTCTTTTGGGAAATCAAAAACCGTCTGCCTCGATGCATCACCACCATCCACTGGGAAAATACTTATGTTTCTGTCTATTCCAAAGACAACCCTAACTTGCTCTTCTCCATGACAGGCTTCGAGGTCAGATTGCTACCGAAGATCAGAACACTCAAGGAATAGTTCACGCAGCGTGAAGGAGTCTGGAAGCTACAGGACGAGATAACCAAGGAAATTACAGCTCATGCCTTCATTAGAGTTGACAATGATTCACTCAAAAGATTCGAAAACAGAGTCAGGCAAATATTGATGGCCAGTGGTTCAACAACCTTCACAAAAATATCCAACAAATGGAACACCACTCTCATAGGCCTCATGACCTACTTCAGATAAGCCATCATCCATACAGAATAAATTTTGGACCTTCTGGTCAAATCTGAGAACAAGATTCAGACCAGAATTAAGATAGGCCTCAATTCAAAAATGCCTAGCAGATTCCCTCCTGTTGTTTTCTACACTCCCAAGTAGTTAGGAGGCCTTGGTATGCTTTCCATGGGCCACATTCTTATTCCTCAGGCCGACCTCAGATTTACGAAGCAGACAGAACAAGGCTTCACCCACTTCCGAGTAGGTATGTCCCATGAATAAGATCAGCTCATTCCCAACCTCTACAGATACATCCAGACCTGGGACTCTGAGTTTATTGACAGCCAAAGAGTCTGGGCTTAGTATGCCATCAAACGCCAAGAGGCAAAATCTCAAAACAGGAGACTTACTCTTGACGATCTTGAGGAAAGCTGGGACCACGGTATTCCTCGTATCAACACTCTCTTCCAAAAGGACAGGCTCACCCTTGCTTATGACAAAGGCTGGAGAGTCAGGCAAGAGTTCAAGCAGTATCAACTTCTGAAGCAAAATCCCTTCTGGTGGACTCATCAAAAACATGACGGCAAGCTCTGGAATTTGAACAATTACAGAACAGATATGATCCAAGCTCTTGGAGGCGTGGAAGGCATCCTTGAGCATACTCTCTTCAAGGGAACCTATTTCCCAACTTGGTAGGGTCTATTCTGGTAGAAAGCCTCAGGATTCGAGTAGTCGATGAAGTTCAAGAAGCTGACACATGCTCAGCGGTCAGGTTTGAATCAAATTCCCAACAGAAGATTCACTCTCTGGTGGTCGCCTACCATCAATAGAGCCAATGTCTACATCGGCTTCCAGGTGCAGCTTGATCTGACAGGCATTTTCATGCATGGTAAAATTCCCACGCTCAAAATATCTCTCATCCAGATTTTCAGGGCTCACTTGTGGCAGAAAATTCATGAAAGCATCGTGATGGATCTGTGTCAGGTGTATGATATGGAGCTAGAGGGCCTGTAGATAGATACAGTCCAAAAGGAGACCATCCATCCAAGAAAGAGTTACAAAATGAACTCATCTTGCGCCGATATTATTCTGTTTGCTGCCTTCAAGTGGCAAATAAGTAAGCCTTGTCTTCTTCATGAGAACAAGGAAGAATATGATGGAACCACCTCCAATAAATATTGGATCGATGTCCAGCTCAGATGGGGAGATTTCGACTCCCACGACATCGAAAGATATGCGAGAGCTAAATTCCTCGACTACACAACTGACAACATTTCTATATATCCTTCGCCCACTGGCTGCCTGATCGCCATCGATCTAGCCTACAACATGCACTCATCCTTCGGAAACTGGTTCCCTGGCAACAAAACCTTGACTCTTCAGGCTGTCAACAAAATCATGAAGGCTAATCCTGCCCTCTACGTTCTTCGAGAAAGAGTCAGAAAAGGTCTCCAGCTCTACTCTTCAGAGCCGACAGAGCCCTATCTGAACACTCAAAATTATACCGACCTATTCACAAATCAAGTCATCTGGTTCGTAGACGACACCAACGTCTACAGAGTCACCATCCACAAAACTTTTGAAGGCAACTTGACAACAAAGCCTATCAATGGAGCCATCTTTATCTTCAATCCCAGAACTGGTCAGCTGTTCTTGAAGATCATCCACACAAGTGTTTGGGCTGGTCAAAAGAGGTTAGGTCAGCTTGCCAAGTGGAAGACTGCCGAATAAGTTGCTGCTTTGATCCGAGCTCTTCCTCCTGAAGAACGTCCAAGACAAGTGATTGTGACCAGGAAAGGCATGCTGGACCCTCTTGAGGTTCATTTGCTGGATTTTCCCAACATTGTTATCAAGGGCAGCGACCTTCAGCTTCCTTTCCAATCTTCACTCAAAATATAGAAATTTGCTGAATTAATTCTCAAAGCTACCGAGCCTCAGATGGTTCTGTTTAATCTGTATGACGAATGGCTCAAGTCTGTTTCCAGCTTCACTGCCTTTTCCCGACTGATGCTCATCCTAAGAGCCCTTCATGTGAATGTTGACAAAGCAAGAAGTATCATGAAGCCCAACAAAACTATCATCACCAAGCCGAACCACATTTGGCCTACTCTCACGGACGAGGAATGGATCAAGGTGGAAGTCTAGCTAAAAAATTTGGTGATTAATGACTACGCTAAGAAGAACAACGTGAACCCTGCCAGCTTGACTCAACTCTAAATCAGAGACATCATTCTCGGTATGGAGATGCCTACTCCCAATGTCCAAAACTAGCAACAAAAGAACGTATAAGCAAAAGCTAGAAATCAGGACGGTGCCACAATTACTGTCCAAACAACCAACGATCAAAACCAGAGAGTGACCACAACAACAACGACCAACTATGAGCAGGCACAGTTCAAGTCCCACACTGATTGGAGGCTGAGAGCTTTATCGGCTACCAACATGCAGATGAGAACCAATAACGTTTATGTCAACTCCGAAGACATCAAGTAATCAGGGTTCACCTACATCATGCCTAAAAATTTGCTGAAGAGGTTCGTCTGCATTTCTGACCTGAAGATACAGATATTTGGGTTCATCTATGGTACCACTATCGAGGGCACCATTAGGTAAATCAAGTGCATTGTGCTTGTTCCTCAGGTCGGAAGTAGAGATGGAATCACCATCCCCCACCAAATGCCAGAATCGCAGTTTCTCAAAGGATATGAGCTATTCGGATGGATCCATACATCTGCTGAGGAAAAGCACCAACTCACCATAGCTGAAGGATTGATGCAGACTAAATTCCTGAACGAAAATCCCAGCTTCACAACCGACAAGCACATAATCTTGAATGTTGCCTTCACGCCTGGTAGTTTGTCCCTCTCAGCCTACAGGCTCAATCTCAACGGATATGAGTTCCTCAAGGCAAACCCTAACCCGAATCCTGGAGCCTTCACCAACGCCTTTTACGACAAAGCTCAGTTGCTGCTGTCAGAAAAGTTCATGGGGTTCTTTATGGTGCCTGACAACGTGATATGGAACTACAGCTTCATTGGGCTGGGTATCGTCAGCAACCTTAAGTACACCTTGGTTCCTGCAAATCCGAAGGAGTTTTACCATGAGTCCCACAGGCCTTCCCATTTCTTGCGCTTCATTAAATCCGAGGAAGGCGAGGAGGACTAGAAGGTGGATGTGGATAACCTGTATGATTGATTGAGCATCAATAGATTTGATGATAATGAGCACTATCAGCTGATCATTAATAATGAAGGTCCCTCTCCATCATTTTCTCCATCTACAAGTCCATTTCTCTCTAAAGGTCCTTCATGTTCCTCATCTTCATATCACCTTCCAGTTTCGGCAAAACAATCTGCTCCTTCTTCTGTGGTTTCCCCGTTCGAGCGAGAACCTCGGTCTTGATATTCTTCTCCAGTTGTGTTTCGAAGTAGTTATTATCTTCCAGCTACAACTCGAAGTCGTCACAATCGTAATGCTCGATTGTCTTGGTTGATCGCTATGCACTGCGCTGATATTTTACAGCTTTGTATGATTCGCCACCCGACACCTTTTTAGCTAGCTGAGGTTTTACGGTCTATGGTTGAGTTGTCTTGGTGCTATATTCCTTATTTACTTACCTTGAGAGGGGCGTCCTGCCAAGAGTTTATCCGTTATTGACATATTTTTTATGGTTCAAAGGTTTCAGCTGCTGTTTGTTCGACATTGTCTTTCCGCTTGGAATATAAATAAAATCACTATAACTGACCTGCAACTCCTATCGAATAAAAAACAATTGAGACCTTAATTCATCTCATGATGAAATGTCAAATTTCAAATAAACTTTTGCTTCCAACATTCTATAAAGAAATTCAAAAAAAATGAAAAACAACGAACAAGCCTAGTATGAGGAAGAATAGGAGTTTGAAATAATTGCAGAAGGTACAGCTGTCTTAAGGAAGACCACTCCTCTTCCCCAGAGGATATCTACTTTGACACCGTGGTGGGAGCACTTCAAGATATCGTTTTTGACGAGCAATTTGAAGGAATGCAGAGGCCCTTCATGACCAAATATTGCGAAGTCTTTGAAGACAGCTAGGAGAATAAGTTTGAATACACGGAAGTGTTCACCCTTTACCAAAAATAAATCTAGAAGTATGTAGAGAAGGTACCTGTCTCCTGATTCAGAGCCTCAAGCAGAGAATCCCTGACTTTGATATGCAAAAGTTCCAGAGCCTGCTCTAAGGAAGACACGATCAGATCGATGAAATACTGTTAGATACTCTTGAGAGCTTCACTTAGTTTTCAGCATTTAAAAAACTGATGTTGGAACACAAATCCTACCTCCAGAACGAGTAAACATTCAAAGGGCTATCGGTCAAAAGCAACAGGTTTCCCTGATTTTAATGCCCAGTATGGTCCACAAACAACATACATATCACTTGCTCTCTCCTAGCTTAGGCTTCAAAAATATTGGACTCTTGACGTTTTTGATTGACCCCAGACTGCTGAAAGAGCTAACACCCAGCCCCCCAAAAGTAAACACCGGCATCTTTGGGTCATTCTAACCAGTGTGCTCCATCTTCGAAGGAGTTGAATACTTGTTCTCCTTGACTGGGGACTCTATCTTTTTCTACTATTTTTATTTTTTCATCTGGAGCTCCATCAATATCTCCTCCATTTAATCGAACTTTTTAGAGATGATGTCATGATTTTCAATCACTTACTTCTTCTTGCTTCCTTTTGGAGATTTTTATTCTTTTTTATCTTCTAAAATAAATTCAAGGTCCTACTCCCGCTTCTTCTCTTTTGTTTTCCTTTCCTGTTTTTCTTCCTTACTCAAGTGAAAAGACGATCCAAAAGATGACCCGAATTTTATCAAACTTTTCCTCATCTCCATTTCTTTGTTCTGCTCAACTGGCAAATTATTCGGGATTTCTATGATGGGCTTTTCATAAAACGAAAATTTAGTTTCTTTTTTCGGGTCTAAAGAATTATCATCAGCAGAGTGAAAATTTCTGAAGTACTCATGTTTCAGTATTCTACTTTATGCTGTTGTTACTCTGACGCTGATGGTCTCTTTCTTGAAGAATACGACAGCATCGACTCTAGAAGGTCAACAGCCTCCATCGACGCCTCGGGTATCAGATCTGAAAGTTATTTTTTCTTCTTGTCTGGAAAATTGTAATCTATTTAAGATGAATTTTACTGATTGTCGATGCCATTTTGTAACCTTAAGGCCACTAGTTTCTGGTGGGAGTTCCAAGAACCTCAACAATTTTGTTCATGGTCTCGATCTCATTCATTCCTGGGAACAAAGGTGCCATCATGTAGAGCTCGATGATGATGCAGGCCAGAGCAAAGATATCGACTGGAGAGTTGTATACTCCCCTAAGGAGTAGTTCAGGAGCACGATACCAACGAGTAGAAACGTAATCTGTGAAGGGAGGCCGAGATCTTATCTATCTAGCCAGTCCGAAATCACAGATTTTGACATCGTTGTTGTGGCAAAGGATGTTTTAGGGCTTGAGATCTCGATGAAAAAAACCATTTTTGTGGAGATACGCCAGGCCTGTGGTGATTTTAAAGAAAATAGATCGAATTTAGTTTTAAGTGAGGGTCCTATTGCTCTCCTTGGCTCTGGTATAAACCTGGTACAGGTTGCAGTCAAGATAGTCGAAGACCATGTACAACTCAGAATTTGCAAGAATAACCTCTTTTAATTTGACAATGTTGGGATGCTCCAACTTCTTTAGACACTTGATTTCTCTTAAAACGTTGACCTCCTCCAGACTTTTATACTTGCTTTTCATCTTCTTGATAGCAACTATTTCATTGGAAGGATCGACTGCCTTGAAGACCACTCCGAAAGTCCCCACCCCAATGCTCTTGACTAACTTATATTTTTACATCGAAGTTAACTATTATAACAAATTCATTATCAACTAAGTTAAGAAAACTACCTCTTAGCCCCTCCACTTTATCAAGAAGGGCCGATATTAATATTGATATTCTGTTTTATTTAATAAATAATAAATAGTGATAGTGTGATGAAAATTTTGCTCTTTAGTGAGGACATGATCTATCATCTTTCGGGTCTGACAACTATCACAACAACCTATAATATAACCACTATCCCCTACTTCCCCTTCCCCCCCTTCATTGCTTCATCGACTTAAAATAGATAAGATCAGATGTTGGCGCAGAACTCCTTCCTGAGTTGCTCCACCTGCTTTAGCACATGCTACTCATCGAACCTTTTTATCTCGTATTCGATGACTATCTATGGGTTCCAGACTAGCTGCTCCTGAAATTTGGGAATTGGCATCATGAAATCTATGTGTGTTTCTGTTTTGGACCTCTGAAAGACAAACTCATCGAAGCGGAGGTTCATGGAGCTGACATCAAAAAATTTATAAGCTTTGATTGGCACCCTACAGAGCAAATTTTTCTGAATGACCGTGAACTATAGCTGGGCATTGAACTACTCCCACTACCTCTACATCTAAAAATTAATCTCCTGGCAAATATGCTCATAAGAACGCATGATCCACTCTCCGCTTGTACTCTGCCCCACCTTCTTGTCGTGGTAGACGAACCAGTCGCTTGCTAGCTTGAGAATTGCAATCGTGATGGGGATGCCCATCAGGATGACAGAAAAGCCAATGGGAATTTATTTCTGGCATACTTTGGAAATGAACATGCCGATGGACGAGGCTGATACTGCAGCCATGCTTTACTCAAAAGTCTGCGGCTCGACCTGCACCTTCAGAATGACAGTGTGTGACTTTTTGTCTTTCTTATAGTTGACCTCGTTCTTTTCAAAGCTTGAGAAGAGGCGTTTGAGGATAAACCGATCCTCTTGTTCAATTGTCTCCCTGATTGCCTGAGCAGTCAGTACATGTTTGTTCTTTCTGATCATATCTACCAGCCTTGAAATTTGTTTATCGTACTTTTCCTTGAGTTCAGGGTAACACTTCAGCTTGAAGTCTAGACTTTTGGTCTGGTTGATCCAGTATATTCTTTTGGACCAAGACAGCCCGTAGTGCAGTTTTTGAAAAATATCGCTGTACTATTGCTTAGTCTGCTGGATGTCATCTTCATGAGCGTCGATGAACAAGTTATCGTACTTGGTAAATATGGGTATCAAAGCCTCTTTTTTGGCTTATGACTTCCATGGTAGTTGCTATAAAAATCCGAACAGTTTGCTTTCGTCGATGGTGTCTCTCTAGGTGAGACTACTGACATATATGATGGCATTGAGAGCTATTTACTGTTCCTCTAGCTTTGCCAATATCTTTTACCGAATGCCTGCCCTGCTATTGATTTTGTCAAGACCTGGGATGTCGAGGATGCGAAAGCGAATGAATTATTCTCCTACTTAGAATGCAGTTCCGTCGTAAAAATTGACCTCGGTGGTGACCTCTTTCAGGCTATTGGCCACCTTGATTTCTGGGTTACTGGTCAGTAGCTTCGTAGTTGCGCTTTTGCCTGAGCCCGAACGACCAATGATAAGCACATTGTAGGTTCTCAATGTCGTCATTTTAAAATATAATCATCGTTTATCGACCTAGAAGTATATACTATTATAGGAAACACAGACCATCATTTTCCTTTTCCCCTCTATCGCCACAATGTGCAGTCAGCCTTCTTCATTCTAGTTGGTAAATATGCTTTCAGACTAGAAAAGCAGCTATGTGAAACATCAACAAACAACACTTCCACGTTTTCATTTGTGTAAGTCAAGGCATGTTTTTGAGGGTATTGTTGTATTCTTTTGAGAAAAGAGGTGATTATAGAATTAGAACTTTTAATTGACTTATATTCTTCCAATGAACAAAGAGAACAGCAGACCAAAACTGAATCCTAAGACGAACTTCATTTCCAAACACAAAAAAGAAGGATCGAATATCCTTCAGGAAAGTAAGTCTATGGGGAAGGACGAACAGTACAAGACCTACATGAAATATCTTATCGCCACCAACTCTGAATATTTTCACAACAAAAGTAAGCATGAGTCTATCCAGTGAGGGTCAACCCAGTAGGCAGACCCAAAGAACTCAAATTTAAAATGCCCTCCAAGACTGGCATGACCATCTACAAGAGAGACTACCATAAAAAACAGCCCAAGTACCAGTAGGAAGGTGTGAAACACAATATGAGCGTCGACTGTATCAAGACCAACAACTTCCTCAAAGACTAAAAAATTAGCCTCAAGCTGGGATAAACCACCATGTATCAAAGCGACTTCAAATTCCATCCCCTTAAATCAGAAGGCCACAAAAGAATCAAGAGAAGAGTGGAGACCTAGTAACTTGAAGAAGATGATGCTCCTCGATTTTTCTAAACTCAAAACAAGATGGATTTTCTAAACTGGGCAGGCAAAAATTATGTCCCCTCTATGAAGCCAGAACAAAGGCCAGCTGTCACTCATGCTACTTTCGGTGCCTCTTCAGTCTACAAAACTGACTTCGAAGGCAAAAAAACAGCTCAGACACCTATTTTCATCCGCTAACCGTCAATCGTCAAGTTTGGCTGCTCGTCTCCTATGATGAAAACCAGCTATAAGGATGACTACTCTCATAAGAAGCACGAGGCAGAAGAAATTGACTGCAAGCCCCGGTACTTTGAGGCGACCCTGTGCAAAAGATTTAAAGGAAGCACGGAATACAAGAGGCAGTATATAAGGGGAAGGAAGGATGAGTCGCATGAGTTGGGAGGGTGCACTCTCGAGTAACTTCAGACGATTATTATTGATCTTTGATGAGCTACTATTCTCCAAGGGGTATATTAATTTAGAGAGTTGATATGGCCGAGGCGATTGTAAGCTGGGAGTAGTTCGGAAAGCACATCTACTACTACGACTGCTGGGTCAAGGTCGAGGATAAGATCTACAACGTGACCGATTTCCTCGTAGAGCATCCGGGAGGAGATACCATTCTGCTCAAGTATGATGACCACCATCTAGGTACAGCGGAATCGACGGAACTGAAAAATTTGAAGCTGTCCCGCATTCATAATACGCCATCAGTCTACGAAACGCCAGGTATGTTGGAAAAATTTAATCTCCTGAACCTCCAGCAGGCTACCTGGAGTAACTGGCCTAGAAGAAAAAGCAAATTCAGAAAAGCAAAAAAAAGAATAAGAACAAGACTATCGTGAGGTCAGACAAAATTCCCAAAGCCGAGGTGGCCCTACACAAATCCTAAGAAAGTTGCTGGATCATTCTGGATAACAAAGTATATGACGTGACTGACTACCTTGATGATCATCCTGGAGGAGTCAGCAAGATCATGGACTACGCTGGTAAAGACAGTACTGACGCCTTCATGAAGCAGCAGCACAGTCAAGAGGCTGAAAAGATCAAGAACAGCTACTACATTGGCGAGCTCTAAGCAGGGACAAACCCCCTTCTGTTTGTAGTTCTCTTGCTAGTCTTTCTGGGTGCTGGATATTACTTCCT
>Ga0100378_1001820_pt1 | contig 21811 bp, 26 predicted proteins | sample CryGeymeta201502_FD_81535 | JGI IMG/M metagenome (GOLD analysis project Ga0100378, IMG submission 81535) | Groundwater microbial communities from Crystal Geyser aquifers in Utah, USA - Crystal Geyser metaG 2015-02 | ecosystem: Environmental > Aquatic > Deep subsurface > Groundwater | place: USA... | reverse complement strand
TAACAATACTAACAATACTAACAATACTAACAATACTAACAATATTAACAATACTAACAATTTCAATTTATCAAACAACATAATCAACCCACTCGATAAACAATCAGCTTCTAATTTACAAAGAGTACAAATTAACTACTTTAATGATATTTTGAGTTTCTTTGATAAGAATCCAGAATCTCATGCACTATTTACTCTCTACTGTCAAATTTATGAAAGATCATTAATTATACAAAACGAAACTTATCAAGCAATTAAAGTTCTTAGACTACTAGATGATGAAATAGATAAATTTAAAGAAGCTAATATTTTAAGCTTTAACTATCGTGGCTCATTTCCAAACGAAACAATGCGATTAAACCAATTGGAAATAGATATGATTGTACTATGTAAATATATTAACCCACAAATCTTACAGAAAAATTTAGACAATACATATAAAATTATAAGTGAGTTACTACATGATTATACTATTAAGTTTGAAGATATAAGGAATAATATCTATAACTGCGATTGTACAAAAGTAATTAACTTAACTATATTATATTTATTTAATAATTTTACTTAATACTTTTTAGTACTTAGTTATATCACCAAAGATACAAACAAAGTCTACTAAAGAAAATAATATGTTAAATAATAACAACAGTGATATCAGCGATAACATCTACAATAATACTCACGTAAACACTAAAATTAATTTATACTTCAGTGAAAGTAATGAATCACATTTTAATAATTTACTTCAACATTACTTATGGTTTTCAAATTTAGAAAAGATTGATCTTAATATAATAATTGCGATTAAGATATTAAAATCATGGAGAAGAAAAAATAATTTAATAAGCCTAAAAGGAGAATTAATTGAATGGTTGGTTTATTACTCAGTACAAGATGTAGATCATGAGCATGATGTAGAAAGTAATGAAAATTATAACAATAAGAATTATAATTATTGCAATATTGTAATATATTTTGCTAATTTAATAAATTTTAGATATTGAACTTCTTTGTTAATATAATGAAAGGTGCAATTGATAATAAATCTATTCATTTTCCAGTTATTAATCAAATGCAAGGTTATATAGTAGATCTTTTAACTGTAATAATAACATTAATATTATTTATTTACTCTAAATTTTAATTTTATTACTTAGAATATCTCACCTGATGATTTAAATTTAATTAAACAAGAATCAGAGAAGGCTATTCAAAATATAATAGAAAACAATTTTGATTTATAAATATAAATATAAATTATGTTTGTGAGAAATAATCAAAATAAATAAATTAAATCATAATTAATCAAACATAAACATATTTAATTAAGTTAATTAATAAATTAATACTAATCATTATTTTAATCATATTTTATTATACAATATTAAAAACTAAATATAAATACAATTTACTTAAAATTAATATTTATTAAAAATGGATTTAGATAACATGTTTGAATTACCACCAGAATTGAATAATGATACAAAAACTTACACATCAGGAAGTAATATTTAACTAATTTCAACAATATTATAAAATTATTAAAAAATTAGCAACCGGAGCTTTTGGAAACTGCGCTGCGTATTTAGAAAGACCAAATAGTAGAAGAGGAGAATCAAGATTTGTTGGATTACGAAATCAGTAAAAAATATTAAACAATATTAAACAATATAATAAATATATTAAACAAATTTCTTTACTTAATTTCATAATTAATAGAGGTGGAACTTGCTATATGAATTCTTCCTTACAAGTTTTCTATATGAATCCCAATTTACGTCAATTAGTTTATGATTTACCTTTATGCATTGATGATAATATTAATAAACAAAATTATGATTTTGTACAAAATGAAAGACACTTTAATATTTTGTTGAACATACAAAAATTATTTATACAGCTAAATATGTTAGATACAAGTTCAATAGAGTAAACATTAATAAGATAACATTAATACAATTTACTTATTTTACTTACTTTACTTACATTACTTACATTAATTTATAGGACAAATGAATTAACCGAAGCTTTTAGCTGGACCCAACAGGAGGGTACAATCCAAAGAGACTCTACCGAATTCATTAAAATATTACTTACAGCATTAGAAGAAATACTTCTCACTACTAAATTTAATACAAAAATTAATGATTTGTTTAAAATAGATTTCGAAAGCAAACTAATCTGTGACATTTGCCATACAGAAAAATCTAGAGAAGAGTCAAATATTGATATTAATTTACCTGCGAAGGATAATTCAGGTGTTTATTCAGCATTAGAAAATACTTTTATAATGTATGAAACAATTGATGGATATAAATGTGAAACTTGTAATATACCAGTTGAGATAAGAAAAGGCTTAAAAATAAAAAAATTACCAACATACTTAATGATGAATATAAATAGAATTGATTTAGATCCGGAAACATATGAAGATTTTAAAATGACACATAGTTTTGATTTTCCATTAGAGATTGATATGAATACATATTTAAATGATCATAAAAATACAAGTGAGGATAACTTTTATGAATTATTTGCAATTATTAATCATTCTGGATCTACTCAGAGAGGACATTATTACTCTTATATTAGAGATTTTAATGATGAAGGACTTTATGATTTATTACCACTAAATGAATTTTTAAAGGAACCTGTGTTAGAAAAAGAAGAAGAGAAAAAGGAAGGAGATAAAGATAAAGATAAGAATGTAGGAGATAAGGATAAGAAAGATGGTGAGGTTGAAAATAAGGAAGTAGACAATAAGGAGGGAGATAAGCAGGGAGATAAGGAAGGTGATAAAGACAATAAAGATAATAAAGATAATGATAATAAAAAAGGTAAAAAGGATAAGAAAAAAGATAAAAACGAAAATCAAGAGTGGAAAGATAAGAAAAAGAACCAACATCAAGATGAAAAAGACGAAACCAATAAAGATAATACAGAAAATAAAGATAGCTCCGAAAAAAAAGATAACTCTGAAAACAAAGTGGATAATAAAAACGAAGACAAAAAGCAAAACAAAAAACAAACTAACCAAAAGAACAATAAACCAAACAATCAACAAACAAACCAAGGAAAAAATAGAATCGTTCTCAAAGACAACAAACAAAAACACAAAGACGCTCATAACAACAAAGGTCAGAAGAAAAGCAAAACTAAAACTAAGCAAGAGGAAGAAGAACGTAAATAATAAGACATTATAATCCTAAATATTTTTTATATAAATTATAGACAAACGTACAAACTTTGACTTATGTGATTTCCCGATCGAATACTCAAATAAAGAATTAGCAAATAAATGGTTTGAATTTAACGATACAAGTATAACTCCAATAAGAATTGGAAGACTAGCTAAAAAATTTAAATCAAGCGATTGTGCTTATTCTCTTTTCTATATTAAGAAAACAGTTAAGCCACCAAAACCTACTCCTCCAAAATACTTAGTCAATTGTAAGTAAAATATAACTTATAATTAATTTAATCTATGTTTAGTCGTAGAAGAAAAAAATAAAATCCAACAAGAATTACGAGAAATATATGAAAAGGAAGAACAGTCTTTAGTATTAACTCTTTACGAATCAAAAAACTTCGAAATTGATGAATTTAGATTCTTAACTATTGTAAAAGATTTAAAAAAACTTGATGACTCTGTATTCCAGTTTGAAACTAAACTTCAATTTACAAATAAACTTGAAGATTTACTTATTCTTGTTAAAGATCATTATAAAAATAAATATAATGTAGAAATAAGCACTGAGGCTATAAACCTTTATCAATTTTCATACTCACCTGGAAATGGTAATGTAAATCTCGTAAAAAGGATTGAGTCATTAACAGATAAAGATCAAACTCTTAAAGACTTAAAAATTTATCATAAAACAAATATGATAATAAATATACAAGGGAGTTCATACAAAGATAAAATAGTAACTACTAACAACAACATTAACAATATTTAACTTTATAGGACCTATCCACACTCGAATTAGGAGAAGACAGCACAATCATCACTGTTAATCTTTTATACAAAACTGAATCAAAAATATATAAAGTTAAGTCAGACATAAACTTCTTTGATTTTAAAAAGAAAATCTCAGAATACTTAAACATAAAAGAAGACATATTCATAACAACACAGTTTAATAACAATGTTCACGAAGTAGAGGAATTCGCCTTTGAAAAGAAAAAAAATATTTGGCTAACGCTAAAGCAACTTAGAATCTCTGATAATTATATAATAATTATAAAACCAACATCAAGTGAAAGTAAAGGCGATAAAGGTGTTAAAGGTGATAACTCACAAAATTACGACATTGATGAAAGTATTATTGTAAAAGCAGATGTTATTCAAGATCCTTTAATAATTAATATTAAACTTAATAATACATACGGAGAAATACATAACCTAATCAAAGACAAATTTGCATTTAGTGATGAAGAAGTATTCAGAGTAAGAAAGATCTTAGACAATAAAATAATATACAAGGATAAACTTGAAGAAAAAGTATGTACAGACGAAACATTTGTTGAAGGAAGTGTTAGATTACAAATAGAATACGGTGAGGTATATGCCTCTAATGAAATTCTAATTAATATGATTATTGAAATTAACAAGAAAAAAGACTTTAAAGAGTTTATCGGAGATCCAAATTTAGTCAAACTATCAGACATAAAAAGCTTATTTTGCAAAAGTATCGGAGTAAAAGATGAAGACTTCCGATTATATAAAGTTAATAGTTTTAATGACCCTAGTAAACAAATCAAAAATGAAAATATACTGGTATCAAAATCAGGACTAAAAGACAATGATCATTTATACCTTAAAAATATTAATGAGGATCCGTATGAGAATTATATGTTACGATTCTACTTAAATTTGGAAGAAAGCAAAGAAAAAAAAGATAATAAAAAAGAACCTCAAGTCTTCAAGGCTATTCCTGAAGACAATAAAATACATGAGATAATTATTAATAAAAACACTACTCTAAAAGAAATTAAACATAAAGTTATTACAGAGCTTAGCTTAAAATTAGAAGGAGATGGAACTAATCTTAATTATCTAAGACTTAGATGTTTAGGTAAAAGTTTTGAGCCAGATAAGATACTCAGGGGTGAAACTCTCCCAATTAAAAAACTAAATACAGATAATCCAGCTAATATACTAATTGAGCCTTTGAGCTCTGCTGAAGATCTAAATGAAAATCAAATGCAATTATATTTCTTAAGAAAGAATAAAGAAAGTAATAATTATGAAGGAAAAGAGTCAGTTATATTTGATTTTGTAAGTACTCCAACCAGTGATCAATTGTATGAGTGTTGTAGGAAGTATTTCGGATTAATAAATAAGAATATTGTTATAGCCAAGTATTTAAAATCAAGTTTTGAGTGGAAGACATTTATTGAAATGGATGAAGACGGTCCGATTAATTTAAGGAAAAATCCATATTCATTGAGGGATGGAGGTAATTAATATCTTTATATTGTTTATTTATTTATTTATTTATTAATAAAATTCTTTAGATTGGATTGCTGTTCATGAATTATTAGATAATGAAAAAAGTGATAAGATTAACTTTCAATCTAAAGAAGATTTAAGAGTAATTACAATAAAAATAATAATTTTTACTTTAGGTTCTTGAAGAGATTAGTAAATGTAATGAAGAAAATAGAAAAAAACGACCACCAAGACCAAAAGATCCTCCATTCAGAATAATAGTATAGAAACTTGCTGCTCCTGTTATCTTATTAATTTAATATAACAAATTATTAATAATTAATAAATTTTAATTGTTTAAGCTAATAAACTATTCATATAGAAAAAATAATATCTATTAATAATGACTATTGTGAATATTGATTAATTACACTTTTAATATTTTAAAATAATTTGATTAATTAAACTTATTATTTAACTATATTTTTTATTAGACTCTTCATTTATTCTACAAGTCCCAATAAATAACTCAACATAATTATAGAGCTCAATTGCAATTTTAGCATTCTTTAATAAAATTAATTAAATTAATTTTATATTATATTATATATCTTCTTACTTCACTCGTTGTCTTTTTACAAATTTTAATTAAATTTGAATTCTTATATATTTGTTCGTATAATTCTATAATTATATCATATTTTTTCATTCTATCTTCTCTGGCCATATCAATACCACCTGATAATATAACCTTTTTGGCACTTGTTATTCTTTCATAAAACACTTTTAATACATTGAATGCAGTACAAATCCCAGTTTTATTATGAGAATCATACTTTGAACTTATTAATTTAATTGAAAAAGGCATTAAGGTAATAACGTTATCTATTGTTAAAGGAATTTTATTCATTTCTATTGTAGTTACGAATGTGCTATTGAAGAAGTCATTAATTTCACTTAGGCTGATATCTTTCATCCTAAATAAATTAGAAATTAGTCGTTGAAGGTTTATAATTTGTATTAATTTATTTTTATTTAAATAGCTTACATTCCTAAGCTGTTAATAGCGTTATTTATATCATCAGTCCAAAATTTTAATAACATTTTTAAACTTTTTACTCTTTTGTTTATAACACCTAGGTATGTTTGTTGTTGTTCAGTTATATCATTCATTAATTCAAAATCGTTTATTGTTTCAGATTGAAAACTTTGATCAACAGCCATATCATTATCTTTATTATCATTTTTTGCAAATTCATTAAGGTCTAATCCCATTGGCTCATGTGATTTCATATTAATAATTGAACGATTGTTTAAGCTATTTAAATTTTTATTACTTCCTTGATTTCCACCTATATATCCTCCTTTATTCTCACTTTTATGTTTTGATAAATTCGGCCCTACAGAATCTATATCCATTTTATCTGAATACTCATTTGATAATGATTTTCCAACATTAACCATTGAGTTTAGATCATTAAATTGATTATTAGTATTTATATTATTGATAACAATATTATTTTGAAGAATATAATTTTCCTTCTCTTTTGATCTTGATTTATCTGGATTTTGTTGATATCCTAAAAGGAAATATTAAAAATTATTAAGTATTATTATATTAAATATAAAACTTACTATCGTTAGTCGTATATTTTTCACTTTTATAAATGTCTTGTTTGTTCTCTAATAAATTTAACTTTTTTCTAGTAAAATTAAATAAATTAATAATTAATTATTATTGAATTATTAATATAATAGTCATTTTTACTTACATATCTTTTTGAATATTCTTCATAACTTTATCATTATTACTTGATACCCCTGTTGTAATATTGTCTTCTATATCTACATCTATATTTTCAGTATCTTTAAATTGATTTAGAGGAAGAGACCAATAGCCAATTTTATTTCCGTATGTATTTAAAGCTATAATTTTAGAAATTATTATAATATATTATGTATATACTTGTTAGATTATTAGTATCATAGCGAAAGTCTTGAATTTTGTTCCAGCCTACTTCTATTTGATCTAAACAATCTGAATTTTCGTCGTCTATATAAATGTATTTAAATCTTTCGTTTGTTAGGCCATATATATTTTTGCCACTTTCATCGAATTTAATTTTGACAAATGGACTTTTGTCTTGAGGAGTCATACAAATCTAAATTAGTTAATGGGACTGTTAATGTTTATAATGTTTATATTGGTTAATAACTATATAATAATTTTACTAGTTTTTGTTGTTCTAGATCCCAGTGTTTTATTGTTTTATCATTTGAACAATAAGCTAACGAAAAATTGATTGGGTTAAATTCGATGCAGTTAATTTGACCCTGATCTTGAATATTTATTGTCTTTACTAATTTCTGCTGACCAATATCCCAAATCTAATATAAGTTAACATTTAAATTAACATTTAAATCTTAATAATTCTTTATACACAATATTAAGTTTACTTACCTTAACTAACGAATCATCACCACCACTCGCAATATAATTACAATCTGGACTTATCGATAAAGTTCTAATACATTCACTATGACCTTTAAAATTAATAGTTGCTGCTCTCATTCTTAAATCCCATACCTTTAATTTACCATCAATCGAAGCAGATGTTAAAAATATTGGTTTTTTATTAATCTTTGCAAGAGCTAGAGAAGTACAAGTTGTACTATGTCCTTGTAAATTATATTTAACTTGATTAGATTCTAAGTCCCATACAACTATCTGCCCGGTTTGAGACCCAGAGTATAGCTCTATATCTGATTGATTAAGTATAAGTGAGGTTATTAGCGAGGAATTATTTGTTAAACTCTTTAGTAAATGTTAATGTTATTATACATATATTCATACATATAGTATTATATTATTGATTAATTTATTACAATTATTGGTTGTTCTTTTAATTTTTTCCATATAAATATATTTTTAGATTCATCAGTAGCAGAAAATAAATCATTAGATCCGTTGCTAAGCACTGCAAGATGGATTTTACAATTAGTTGGACTTGTATATTCACCTAAAGTTATTAATATAAATTTACTTACAAGTTTTAGTAAACTTTTTATTCATTTATTTTATTTAAACTGAAATTAATAATTTAAAATATTTATGTTAAGTATTGTTAAGTTTTTTTATATAATTTTATTTAATGTTAAGTTATGTTTGTTAAATAAAAATATATTATATGCTTAATTAATAATTTATTAATTTCTTACGTTAAGTAATAAATTTGTAAGTATAAAATTATTATATTTATTATTTAGAAATTACTAAATATTTAAAATGAATATATCAGATAAGGAAAACCAAAACTACAATTCAAACAATAATTCACTAAAACCTAAATATATACTTGAAACAAAGCCTGAAAACAATGAAGAATCCGAAGGCAAAGCTAAGGAATTCAATTATTCTTATATATCTTGTTTAACATCGAGGAAGAAGCCTGATATTTATACGAAAGAAGGTGTTCTTACTTCAAAAAATTATAAGATTAGAAATATGACAAATGAGAACGAAAATTCAAATATAAAAGAAAAGGAAAGACCTAATGAAAAAGAAAATGTATCAGAAGAAGAAAAAGAGGATGATTTTTCAAAAGCATATAACGATGTGAATAAACTTGATTTAAGGTATTTTTCGAATAATAATATTACGATTATCTGCTTTAATTGCAGAGAAATCGGTCATATGGCAAGAAGCTGTCCTAATCCCAAAAAAATAATATGTGATCGATGTAAAGAAGAAGGACACACAAGTTTTGAGTGCAACAACATAAAATGCTTTAAATGTAATAAAATGGGCCATCGAGCAGTAGATTGCGTAATCGAAAAAAACTTTCCAAAGTGTGTCGCTTGCAAAAATAATGGACATTACAGCCACGATTGCCTTTTTAAACCAAAAGATATCGATAAAAAAATGGCTAAACAGTATAGATGTCACTCTTGCAACAAAAAGGGACATTTCTTCTGTAATAGAGGTAAGATGTTGGTAGGTGATTATGAATCAGAAGGAGTAGATATAAGTGACGACACTGATTATGATAATGATGAAAAATACAGAGATAGACTTAATAGTAATGACTTAATATTATTAAGTATCGAAAAGAAAAATGAATTAGAAAAGGAAAAAGATGAATCAACTAAGGTAAGTAAAAAGAAGAAGAAACAAGTATTTACAAATCTTGGTAATGGTTTGATACAATTTACTATTTCTGTCCAAAATGTGCTGAGAGACATACAATTATTGAATGTGGTGTAAAGTTAAAACAGAATGATTTTGATAATAGAAGAAATCAATATACGAATTCGAATAATTTCTTAAACCATAGATATAAAAAGAATCAATCACAAGAGGTTAATAAGATATATGTTGGAGATGGATTTACGAGTGATGATGACTCGTATAAGAATGTTATAAATAAAGTTTTCAAAAATAAAACAAAAGAAAATAGAGAACGTTTAGAAAGTGATGATATCAAGTTTAATAATGTAGTTGATAACAAGTCATATGATCGTTATGATAGTAGAAATGATAAATATGGTAGAAATGATAGATTCGACAAGTTTGAACGATTAGATAGGTTTGACAGAAATGACAATTATGATAGAAACGACAGAAATTATAATAGAATCGATAAATTTGACAGAAATGATAGGTTTGACAGAAAAGACAGAAATGATAGGTTTGATAGAAACGATAGGTTTGACAGAAACGATAGGTTTGACAGAAACAGCCACAAATTTGATAGATACCATGAACAAAGGTAAAATATTTGATAAACATAAAATATAAATAATATAAATAATATTAAGGAATTATTCAAATACTAATAAAAACGACTATGATGAAAGCAGCTATAATAACGATTACTTAAGAGTTAAAAGTCATTCAGGTCATATTCACCCAGTATATGGTCACTCAGCAGATGATGATCACTCAGGCCCAAGTCATAGTCACCCAGGAAACAACTACTCAGGAAACAACCACCCAGGAAATAATCACAGTCACTCAGGAAACAGCCATTCAGGAAACTCTGGAGTTCTATACAAGCATAACCAATCTTATCAAGGCAATAACCAAATTATTCAAAATAAGCCTCACAAAAAATATAATTATGAAGATAATAAAGAAATACATACTTATAATAATAATCATAATACTAATCAACATGTACAAAATCTTCCTATTAAAATTAAAAGCAGTAAGAAAATAAACAAAAATGAATATGATAATACTATCGACAAAGTATTTTTGAAAAATGAAAATAATCCATTTAACCCAAAATCTTATGAGTCAAAAAAAGATAATGATTCTAAACATTCATTGACAGTTGTGTTAAAAAATCATGAAAAAATAGAGTTAGATAGTAAGGTTAATACTAAAAAAGCATTGAAAGTTTTAAAACATAAAAACTTAATTAATGAGAATGGTAATAAAAATAATTTCATTGAAAAAATTGAAAAGAAGAATAAAGATAACAAGACCCAAGTAATGATAAGCAAAGATTTTAAAAAAGCAAACAATAACTTCATTAATAACAAAGCTAATGCTAGTAATATTGTTAATGTTAATACTAAAGGACAAGAATTTTTAGGAAAGAAAAGACATATTTGGTAGAGATTATATCAATAAGAATAAGGAAAGCAGGTAAGTATATAGATAGATAGCTTATACATAAATATTACATATTTATAAGAAACGTTGTTAAGAATTTTTTTTTATTTGTTCATTAAATAAATATTTATAATTTATAACTTAATATAATTATTATTTATACAAACTATTTAAATTTAATTAATAATATAATTAACTATATTAATAAATTCAAAAATGACAACAGAAAACAATTTACAACCAAGTGGTTTCTCCTTATCCTCATGGAATTACGGTTCATTCCACCATTGTAATCCTTCACATATACCATACGAGGGAGTCCGACGAGAAGAACAACGAGAACAGCAACAACGAGATGAAAAACGTTCACAAAGTTCTCATTTAAATAGATATAATAAAAGAGTATTACCAGAGGAAGAGAAAATAGTTACAAATGACCAACTTCGATTAATGAATGATTACTATATTATCAAATTCGGAAAACCTTATATAAGATCATATTCTTCGACTAAAACTAAACATCATCCATTGACAAATATGAATAGTAACAGTCTTAATGAAATTAAAAGTGAAAGTAATGAATTAAATGATTCAAATCATCATAATATTAGTCAGAATTCAGGAAAATCCTCTGCTTCTCTTACTAACAAAAAGTAATTACAATTTAATTTACTTATTTAATTTACTTATTTTTCATTTAATTTACTCAATGATCCTTTTAGACTTAAATTCAAATTAGGCTATAATGATTGGGTAAGCCTCAAAAATAAACAAAGCGAAATTCAGAAGAAAATAAAAGTAATAAAAGACCATGAAGACTCACAGTTAGAAATGTATAACAAGAGAATTAATAATGAATATAAGCATGTATTGTAAGAAATTATAAATTTAATTCTTGTTTAGAAATGATGTATTTAATGATTGGAAGATGACAAAATTACAGAAAAAACAAAAGGAACTTAACGAAAAGAAGATGTTAGAAGAAAAGAAACTTTATGAAAAGCAAGAAAAAGAAAAAACAAAAAGTTTAAAAATGGAAAGTTGGTTTATGAAACAAGCTGCTTTAATGGAAGAAGAATATCAAAAGAAGAAACTAAAACAACACAGAGAAAAAGAAGAAAAGGAAAAGAAACAAAACGAAGAAAATATTAAAAAAGAACAGTCACTAGAAGCATATAGGTTATGGTGTAAACAAAAAGAAGAAGAAAAGTCATTAATAAAAGATAATAAACCAGAAAAGAATTCAAAAAAGAGAAATATTAATCCATCAGGAAAGATTATAATAGGATCGTATACAAAAAGTAAAGATTTAAGAGAAATACATAAAAAACTTGTAAATGATCAATATTTCTCAACAGATTTTAATCAAAATGAAGAAAATAAAAAGAATCAAAAAATTGAGGATTCATTACAGGAATTGTCATCAATCAAGAAAGATACACCAAGAAGTGGTGTTAATGAAAATGATTATGATTAAGAAATAAGATACTTTATAGGATTATGTGTAATTATGATATGAACATTGAGTTATGAATTAATGAAATTAGAATTATATTTTTTGATTTAATATATAAAATTTAGATAGATTTATTAGTAGATTTAATATATAATTATTATTTACTTAATTTACTTATTTTCTGAAATTTATTTTTAATTATTTATGTATAAATATTAATTAAAACTAATTAATTAAGACTAACTAATTATAATTAAACTCTTCTGTTTACTTGGTTCTATTTTATTCCTTATACTTATTCTTTCAATTTCATTAATTAGTACTATAATATATCGTACTTAATTTTAAAAAGTTATATGCACTTTCTGGCCTATATATTGTAACCCAAGTGCAAAACACATAGGCTCTTTTATATTCAATCTACCTGGTAGTCTTAACTCTCCATTAAAATGAATACTAAAATACCCTGTTTGAGGATTAACAGTAAATCTAACTCTGTCCCCGGTTCCAAAGATTCCTGCACTTAAGCCGTTAGTTCCACCGACGAGGGCATCTCCCTTTTGAGCTAATTCACCGTCTCTAGAAAATCCAAAGAAAACTTTTCCAGGATTAGATAAATTTGGAATAGTGGCTGATACGGGAACTAACCCGATCATAAAGCTACTACCATTTTTTCCATTTCCATGATCATCTACAGTTATTTCTAATGAGTCTTCAATGCCTTCTTCTAATGAGCCTCGTATTTTAATAGTACTATAACCATTTTTAATGGATGAAATGTATTTTTTTTCATTTTCTATTTTTACGTATTTATCATTGAATACAGTATCAAAAGTGTTTGGTTTACGTTGAATTTTAGATGCTATACTTTCTCCATCTTTCAAATCGATGTTCGTTTCAATTTTGTCTTTATTTAGTAAATTAATTATGTAAGATAATTCTGAAATTATTTGGCCACAATGATTTGTAGTGTTAATATCCAAAAAATCGTTTCGTACCATGTTTGATTTGTGTGTTTGCTGTAGTAATATTTCTTTATTCTCTTTGTATTTATTAAGTAATTCATTTAATTTTATTGAATATGTTAAATAATTATCCATTTATTTTATATATTTATGTTTGTTAAAATTTAATAGTAATAGTTGTTTAAATATTATAAAATGTCGATAGAATATAACAATTATCTCTACAATGTAATACTAAATAATGAAAATGATACTAAACTAACTTCATTTAAAATTAGCAGCTATAAATCAGATAATAGCTACTTATGTTTATTATATATGATAATGGCAATCAATATTAGATTATAATATTAAATTATTACAAAAAAGAACTATTAAAATAAAATATTAAAATATTTATTAATGATTTAATAATTTCTTTAATATTTATTTATTTAAATCTAAGATTAAAATTAGGAATTAAGGAATTGTTCCTTATCATAAACTCCTCTATAAACTTTGTTAAAATCACATAGAACTATATCGTCTTTAAATGGAATAACTGGATCAGTAAACTTCGTATTCTTATTCTTAGCATTGATAGTAAATGTCTTCCATTTAGACTCTAACTTAATTCTTTCTTCCATTGGCTGAGAAATTCTAATATTCCTATTAAATGTTAAAATTATAACATTACTTATCAGATTTCTTTTGGTCTGGATTTTCAAGTGCTGACTCGTAAGCAGTAGGGTCAATTTTATGTAAAATTTCTTTTAAAGCAGATAGAGATTCTTGTAGCATTCTATATTTTATATTTAATATGTTTATTATGTTTAGTTAAATTATTTTACTTGTGCCAATGATTATCAGCCAACTTTACGATTACAGGAACAAGCATGTTAAAAGTAATACTCTTATAGTATTTTATTATTTGGATAAAAGACTCACTTTCGAATAAACACATTGCTCTGTCAGCAACCTATGATTAAGTACGTTAAATATGTTAAATAGGTATTATATTTTACCTGTAAATGAAGTCCTGAAATACATCTAACGATTCTCTTGAAAAGTTTAGTGATTAATGGTTTAAGTTTTTCAGGAGGGTCGCAAAATTCAAGGACCTATAATAAGTTTTAAGTTAGTATGAAATATTTAAATAGTAATAATATAATACCTCTGGTAATTCTTGTAGAAATAGAAGTTCTTTTCCGAAATTTGCAAATGGCCAGTATTTTAAGATTCCTTCTAATAACTAAATTATTAATATTAAGTTATCGTCATAATAACTTACAGGAATAGCAAGACTAGAGTCTTTAGTTAAGAATAACATTGAACATCTTATTAAGTTATCGAAGTATAAAGTAGACGTCTGAACCTTATGTAGAGGAATAATAATACTCTTGAAGAAAACAACATGCTCTTCTCTTAATGGGACTGCAAATCCTGAAATAATACTTGCAAGAATATCTAAAAGCTCACTTGCACCGTTAAATTTATGAATCTCATGGATTAAAATATGGAAGTTATCAGTAATAGCCTTTCGGATCATCTTTCTTCTTGGTACGAGCTAATATTGTTAGTAATTAATTTACCTTAGCGTATAGTCTATGTAAAATATTTTTTAAAAAGTCTCTCTCTTCATTTTCCTCTGAGTCAAATAATTGAAGGAACTAATTATGTTATGAGTTACAATAAATTAATACTTCTTGAATAAAGTTCAAAGTAATAAATTGCTTTAAAGTTTTAACGTCACATGATTCGTTTACAATAACTTGTAAAAAGATTTCGTAAACTCCTCTAAGGTGTGGCCATGCAGGGTCAGACTCCTGTTCCTCAGTCTCAACACCAGTTTCAGAAACTCCAAGCTTGATGTTATTTCTTCTAAGGGAAGGGAGTGGTCTAAAAATATTTTTGGTGATCATTTCCATTACAAGTTCAATATGAGGAATGAATAAAGTAGTTACTAGTCGTTGATCACTGAGCATCTCGATTAACTCGTTAATAGCAGTTATTCTTTCTCCCTGAAATGTAATTATTATATGTATTAGTTTTATTAAATACCTTTAATTTCGAGTCTTTATTTTCATCTGAGTAGTCAAAAACAGTTTTGGCTAAGTTAACTTTTTTAATGAAACTTGCTTTTTGATTCTGATCATTGGGATTATTTTTTTGATCTTGGTCTAAAAGCTTATTTTAAATAAAATACTTCTTGTTGATGATTTTGTATTAGATTTATCTGTTGTAGTTGGTTTCTCTTTGTTGCTACTTGAGCTAGGCTTAACATTTACGTTAGTGCTTGGTTTTTTGCTCATTTTTTAATATAAATTATATTCGTATGATTATTAATAATTTTATACTATGTTTAAGTTAAAATTAATAAGTATTTATTGTTTAAATATTTGATTCGATAGTTATTATTTATTTTGTTCATTAATTAAATTACTATTATTATATTATTAAACATGTTTAATATTAAAGATTCAAGTTCTAAAATTTTTGTCGAGCAAGCTTTTCCAAGAATGAAATCAATCGAAAATGACTTAAAGAAAAATCCAAATTCTCCTCTTATTAAGTCTCCTTATTTTAGATTTAAACTAGAAGCTAAAAATTTAGATTACAATGTAAAGAACATAGAAGACGTACGTCCTTATATTAAAATAACACTAGGAACACAAGAATTACGAACAAAGTAAGTTAATCATACTTATACAATAAATTCCTATTCTTACTAATTAATGACATAATCTAGAACTATAGACTACGTACCAGAACCACGCTATCTCGAAGAATTTGAATTGACTATTAACAATAATAAAGAAGAAATGATATTCTTCGAGGTCTATTTTGAGTCTTCTAATAAAAAGCTTAAAAAAGATGAATTTATAGGATTCCAAATTCTCCCTATAAGGATATTAGAAAGGAATAATTTAGTAGGAGAAAAAAATGATATGTGGATTAAATTAATAATAGCAAAATCAATGAAGGAATTCTTCGTAGATGAACCTTCACATTCTTTATACAGCAAAAGCCATGACCCATTTAAATATAAAGTAGAAAGCAAGTATGTTGATGATGAAAGTTATTCATTTTACTAAATTTAGTAATTCCAATGATAAAAATATCTTATGAGTATATGAACTTCTATCACATTTGGAGACTAAATATTTCTGTTCATTCTATAATTCAGAAATATGATCAGGATAACAAAGCTTATTACTTTTACAGACTATATATAAAGAGAAATGATGGATTAGATTGGTATAAGAATGCTACTTTTGAAGAAATAGAAGTATTTCACACATATTTAGTAAAGTTTATACCAGAAGTAATGTTAATAAAATATATTGATTATTAATTCTTAAATTGATAGCTAAGTAATATTCCATTTCCGAAAAAGAGTTTTTGGTCATTCTTTCCAATTATAGGTACCCAATATACAGAGGAAAATAACGATGTACTAATAGAAAGAAAGTTTATTCTAGACAATTTTTTCGAAGAACTCTGTAAAGTATTCCAAGCATATAAATTAACTGATTTTAATAAATTCTTCACTTCAGACTAGGCTAGACTAGGCTAGACTAGGCTAGACTAGTCTAGACGAGACCATAAAAATAAAATAATATAACTAATTAAATATAATAATTAATTAAACAGTAAGTATAAGCAAAAATAGTATTATTAAATAGAAAATTCAATTCAATAACCTAGACCATTATTTATTGTTTATTACTTAAATTACTTTATCATATAATATAATAAATATAATCTGTAACTTAAGATAAATATTAATAAATTTCGTTTAAATAAATATATTTAGTTATCTTAATTTAACTTAAGTTTATTAAACATAATAAATAAAATGGATGTGGACAAAAATTCTTCTATTCTATCAAACAAATCGTTTTTCCAAAATCAAGACAACCAAGAAAATTTAAATGTATCAAAGACAAGCGATAAAAAGAACTCAAGTGTCTCAAACGACTTCAGATTGTAAATATTTAATATAAAAATATAGTTTAAACGCTGAAATAAGAAAATATATCGAAGAACCCCTTTCGAATGAAAATTCCCTAAGACATGGTGATAGATCAAATATCTCTGAAGCTAACTTAAAAGATAGTATCTGGGAGAATAATAAGAAGAATAATGATGACTCATTAAGATTTGAGAAAAAAATTGAAAAGTTACATGAGAAAAAAGACAAGAACTATAAACATCCAAAATGTAGCAAGATCGATACGAAAATAAGAGTAAGCAACGGAAATGGAAGTATTAAACCTCAAGTTAATATTTATGATTATGATTCCGTCATTAACGAAGATGACGAATGCTCAATTCCTATTTCTGACGAGAAGGTTAATACTTTAAAACGATCGGAATTTAGTAACAAAAATAACTTAAACAACTTGAATAATAACAAATTTAACTCATCAACAAATCTCAATCATGTTAATTATAATAATACCAACGAAAGTAAGATGATTTGCCTAACTTCACCTGATGAAATCTACTATGACTCAAGCAATGTTAATAATATCGATAGCTTCCAACAAAGAAATTTAGTAACTCCAAATAGTGATCATCACACAAGATATAACAGCAACGCATATTCTAATATAAAGCCAATGAATATGATGAAAAGTTTTGGTAACTTTGTATTAGACGATAAGTATATGAATACTACTTCAACTCACTTTACTACTAATGAATCAAATGAATCATTTGCTGATGAAGATTTTTATAAGCAAAGTATGTATAATAAGAATTATCCTCAAAATATGAGTAGATATAATAGTAGTGTCACTCAAGGAAGTCAAGGTAAGAATTTTATGTAATAATTTATTAGATTATATGTCAACCCCAAGATACTTTACTCAAATAAATCAAGAACAGAACTTTATTAGCAACACTAATCAGCCAAACCAAAATCATAATAATTTCCTATTCTCTGCAAATACTAGTGGTATGAATGGAATGAACAATGGCAACGGTAATGTGAATAACTTTAACAAGTCAAGAGCTATGTCGTTAAACTATCCAAATAGCTATCCTAATGAGTAAATATAATTACTAAACATTAAATTAAATCAATTAATCAATTAATCAATTAATCAATTAATCAATTAATCAATTAATCAATTAATAGAGTAATATGCCAAACTCCAACTCAAAATATGCAAAATAACATCAAATTCTCATCAAATTTCAATTTTGACATGGCTTTAAACGAAATAAAAACTAAAAAAATGAACTCGGAGGAACTCAACAATGAAATCTCCTTAGAAGGCGTAAGAAATTTAATATAACTTTGTTACTTACTTACTTTCAATAACTTTCTTAGATCCTATTCGGTAAAGACAAACGAACAACACTAATGATTAAAAATATACCAAATAAATACAACTGCAAAACACTACTTGAAGAAATTTCTATTTTCTTTAAAGGTAAATTTGACTTCTTCTACTTACCAATGGATGTTGACAACAAATGCAATTTAGGATACGCTTTTATCAATTTATTAGACTCGTTACATATTCCCCTCTTTGTAGATATATTCCAAAATAAAAAGTGGAAAAAGTACAAATCTGAAAAGCAATGTGATTTAAAATACGCAAGATATCAAGGTAAAGGAGAACTCACAAACCATATTGAGAAGAAGAATTTATTGCAACATCTGCCAGTAATTATATTTATTTAACTTATTATAGGAAGAAAAAAGACCTGTACTATTTACCATAACTATATTACCTAAGATAGAAATACCTGATGTAATTATATTATTTTAATTTTGTAGAGATTTATTGAATTATTCTTAATGAACTTCCCATTTGCTCAATATTCATTAGTTAATTCAAAAATAATTGTACATAAATTTAATTTGAGAAGTGGTTAAGAATGAACCGCTTGAAATATAATGATATTATGGGCTATAATGGGCTATTTTTTGATAGCATATTTTTTTGTAAATATAAAATTTTCTTATTTTTATAACTAATTTAATAACTTCTTTATGTATTTTGATTATATAATTTATATTTATTTATATTATTTATATTTATTTATATTAATGTTAAGTTAATATATTTAGAAATTAATTATGAGTAGTAATAATTAGTTATTAATAATATTAATAATTTAAGCTTTTAGGAGTTTTAATGCAAGTTCAAAATTTTAGCAAAAAAAACGTTTCAGAAAGTAAATCGTATAACAGTGAGAAAACTCTAAAATCTGTTTCTATTTCGAATTCTCCTATATCTCTAAAAACAGAAATAAATAAAAATACAAGTAGTATATTTGTTAAAACAAATAAAAACAATACAAATACTAATATTAATGATCTTGGTAAAAGTGACAAAAGTGATAAAATTGATAATAAAACTATCTCAAACAATGTAAAAATTCCTTCATTTTCTGTTTCTAATTCCTCTAAAGCAATATATTCTTATTCTCCACTAAGTATGAAAAGCGATAAAAGTAATCGAAGCGAAAGTTACGACTCAAAAAAATCAAATGAATCAAATGAAAAACAAGAAAGTGATAAAACTAAAAAAACAAAACATGTCCATTCTAAGTTTTTTAATATTTTAGACCCTGTTCACTCTGCAGAACATATGGTTATTCACGATTTAAAAACTGTTAATATTAATTCAGAGTTATGTGAAGCATCTCTAAATAGACATAATTATTATAGAAATTTACATGGATCTCCTAATTTAGAATTGGATAAGGATTTATGTAAATTAAGTCAATATTATGCAGAGTATATGGCATCAAAAGATGTTTTAAAACACAGTGATGGTTACTGGGGACATACAAAAAAAGTAGGAGAAAATATATGTTCGTTTACTGGTAATCATTCATATGAACATTCAACCAATACTTGGTATAGCGAAGAAGAAATATTTAATTGGAAATATGTAACAATACAAATTGGAACTTCTAAATTTACTCAAATGATTTGGAAAGAATCCAAGTTTGTTGGATTTGGGTTAGCAAAGTCAGAAAAAGGTATTTGGTATTCTGTTGCGAACTATTATCCTGCTGGTAATCGTTTAGAAACATTTATTGAAAATGTTAAACCAAAAGTATAATGAAGTAAAGATAATATAATAAGTACAATTTTTATGTATAATTGTGTAATTGAATAAATTAATTGAATTATTTAATTATTTTATAATTAAATATATAATGTACTTATTCTTATCTATCAGCTTATTGTATATTATTTATTTTTCTCTCGGTAATAATTTGTAGCTAGTAATATAAATAATTAATAAAATAGGTGATAATATAATTTAAAAATAACTTAACATAACGTATAATATCAACTAATGCAATTATTGTTACTTTATTAAACTTTTTAATTTTTACTTAGTGATAAAATAGAAATATTCAATATTTTTAATGCCTTCTATGCCTTAGCTCCTTTCTCAGCAGCTTTTTCTTTATGGTTGCTATTGCTAGTTTTTACATTTTTTCTTACTTTTTCTTTCCTTTCAACTTTTTCTTCTTTTCCTTTTATTATTACAGCGACATTCCCAGGATTTTGCTTTATTTGCTTTCACTACTTCAAATATTGGCATTGGTTATATCTAAAGTAGACCTAAGTCCAGGATGATCTTCAACAGTAGTTAATTTTGGGAATTATTATTTTACTACAATGCTTTAGATTTCTGTTTTAATCATCCAATTAGCAAATTCCATGTAATTGTAAGTAAAAAGTAAACAAATAAAACTAAGTCTAGATTGAATCTATTTACTTATCCAAAAATATCAGTAAGGCTTCCAACCGATTTTCTAAGCTAAATTAAAATTAGAAGTTTTTATAAATAATAAATTATTCTAGAAAGAATATCTTGATATTGAAGCTACTTAAATTAGTTTAGTTTATTTCATCTCTATTTTTGTATTATAAAATTAATACAAATATTATTACTAAATTTTATATTGAATTACAAAATAACTAAACATAATTATATCAAATTTTAAATAATATAAATATATAAAATAAATACGTAATTAAATCAACCTATAAATAAATTACTTTTTTAACTTTTTAATAACTTTAAAGAACGTAAAAGTAAAATGACATTGGTAGCAAATGCAACATTAAACTTAAATTAAAAAAAATATCTAACTTATATTCAAAGGCATTTAGCTAATTAATTTTGAAATAGCTTAAATTACTTATTAGTGTTTATTAGAGTTTATTAACAAAAAAGTAAATTAAGTATATTTAATATTATGTATTAAGAGCATAATCATTATCATTCTCAGTGTCTTCTATGTTTTAAATGCTTTTTGGTTTTTACTTTAACTATAACACGAGTTAGGAGCCTTGAATTAATTATAATATT
>Ga0100378_1001818_pt1 | contig 21822 bp, 33 predicted proteins | sample CryGeymeta201502_FD_81535 | JGI IMG/M metagenome (GOLD analysis project Ga0100378, IMG submission 81535) | Groundwater microbial communities from Crystal Geyser aquifers in Utah, USA - Crystal Geyser metaG 2015-02 | ecosystem: Environmental > Aquatic > Deep subsurface > Groundwater | place: USA... | reverse complement strand
CAAGGAAATATATTATTGCTTTATTTCTACTTCTCATAGTCGGAGCTGTTTTGCTTAGATATAAAGTCAGCATCTTGAAAAAGGTCATCAAATTAAGATCCATCTTCAAGCTTGCCATTCTGGCCTGCATAGCTCTTTTCATTGTCTGGACATACGAAATAATTCTTGGCCTAGAACTTAAGAAAGGAAGAACTCTTGACACTCGTATCAGAGAATAAATGCTTTCACTATCCAGGTTGATTGGTCCTCGAGGCGAAAATCTTCTCAGATAATCTTTTTGTAGAGATAAACTGGCTTCTAAGGAAAAACGGCCTTCCAACGTCTGCTGGAAAGATGACTGCAAATAGGAGAGAAGTTACCTGAAAGCAAAATATGAACTTAAGGAAAGGCTAGTTCAAAATGGCCTTACTTTTGAGTGGTGTTCTACTTGCAAATACAAAAAATCTTTTAACTAATATCTAGAATTTTAAGGACAATCTTATGAGCTAGATCCAAAAGTTAGTCCTGAGTAAGAGGTTATCAATCGCTATGAATACCTGTTGTCGGAGGTGGGAAGAATTGTAAGTTGGATTAAGGGCGTCAACCCCTGCAACTGTTCTAAAATATACTGGGTATCCTAGTTAAAGCAGATCAAAGATTACAAAGAAGAGGAAAAAAAGCTTGAGGAGGGTCATCAAGTGTACTCAAACCGAAAGATGCTTCATAAATTTTGATACTGAAGTAATGAAAAATCAGCTTTGTCTGTACTACCTCAGTCTTAAATATTAGTTTACTGAAACTAAACTCAACCTGTCATTAGATCTTTCCCTCTTGCTTTTGCTTTCACTTAATTTTTAACTTGACTTCCCTTTCCGCTTCGATTTCTTTTCTAGTTTTCGTCCACTTCTTTATGTTTCCTTCTTATGCTTGTTCTTTCCTTTGCGAGTTCCATGTTCCTTCTTCTCAGTTTGCTGGTAATAGTCGCTTATTCTATTCGCAACAGGGTTTTCACTTTCTTCAATACTGGCCTCCTTTACTTTTGTCTGTCTACTCGCTCTTCTCGGAACCACCTCTTCATAGTCGTTCTCCTGTTTGACTATTACTGGCTTTTTAAACTCTCTAAAGCTTTTTTAGAACTCAGTGAGCTTTTCGATGATGAATTCTTTTAACTTTCTTTCTATTTTTTTGAGCTATTGGCGGTTTCCTTCAGCAGATACATCTTTAGTGCTTTCGCAGTGCAGAGGTGAAATATCTCTTCTAAATTTTGCCAATATCTGATTCTTTTGCCTAATCCGGGCCATTTATTCCTCTATTTCGAATACTCTGTTTTCTAAGGCTTTTATTTATTCACTGTTGTCATCCTATTTTTTTTCGGTAGGAGAGAATCCTTGACTAAGCTCCTAAAGAACAAAAATTCGATTGGAAAGCATGTCGACTTGGGTCTGTGAATTGAATAATCGTTAATTATTGCTGAAGTTTTGTGACTGATAAACTTCGAGCACCTTGAGATGCTTTTCCAGTTACAGCTGTTGTTTGGCATACCTTTCCATTTTGGCTTAGAGAATGTGAATACTCTGCAATTCAATTGTATGTTGCTGGAGGGAGCTGTTAATTTTATCAATTTGCGCAGATAGGAAAGCTATTATGTCCTTTTCCCTGCCCTGGCTACTCTCTGCCATTTTTAATATTTAATAACGAACCAACATAAAAACATCGATCACAGCATCATAAAAATAACAAGGATAAGACTCAGCAATAAAGTGAGGTGAGTCTCATGATTGGTAGTGAAGATGTACTGGGTGTGTACTCCTCCGTAAAAGACTGGCCTCTGAGGATACTGATTGGAATATGTGTAGTGCATGGCATAGACAGAGTTTTCTGCTAGACTTCCAAAGTCGAATGAGTATGTCATACCGGAAAGCATTACCACTCTTCTGCACTGAATAGCAGGATATCCCGAACCGTCAACACAACTGGCAACTTGCTCTTCTGAAGGAATAACAAGAGGTCTGATGGTGATGTTGGTGGTCGATGTGATCTGGTTGGTTGTGATGGTTTTGTACGTGACTAGAATAAAATAAATTGTGGCGGAGTGGCTTGTCATCAGGTTGCCAACTGTTACCTTATAGCTACCTGTAGTGTAGTCAGTAACTGTAAAGGTGATGGTGGGCCGGAACTAACTGGAAGAAGCTTGCATACCCACCATCGGCTCGAAAGTGCTGATGAAGTAGGCACTGCTGATAAAGTTTATTGAGAATTCTGTTTGAGCAGTGGAGAGAGCTGTAGTAGTGATACCGTTAGAGTCGAACAAAGCACTGAATGCAGAGATGGATGGATCAGAGGTAAGATTCAGATCTGCGGTATGATATATGACTGTGCGAGTATACTCCTGAGTGGTTGTATTTCCCGTGAAGGTGTAGAAGTAATTCTGAGGAGATGTGTTGAGACTGCAGGAGCTCCCTTACAAATTGACCACCTGATTTATTTCTGAGTTGGAGGCCTTAACAAAGAAGCAAAGAACATTGTTGAGCTGATTGGCAAGAATAGGGGAGGAAAATTCGACATAGGCTCTGCTGATGACTCCCCATGTCTGCATGGTGAAGGATGTGCAAGCTTGCTGGCTCACCTGAAGGAACTGACTTTGAAAGTAGCCACATAAAGTATAGGCTCTTTCAGGAAGGAGAGTGTCAATATTCAGAAAATTGATTCCTGCAGTCAGAAGAGCCTGATAGCCGACCCGATGGTCACGATCACGACTAAAAATGCTGGTAGTTAAATAGTCATTGTTGGACTGAAGAGTAAGAGAATTAGCCTTCACGTAGGTCTGAATGCTACTAAAGGAAAGAGGGGCACTCAAAGGTGATATATGAAGTTCATAAAAGAAGAAGCCGGGTATATTTGTGCTTATTTGGAATGTAGCAAATGTTTTCTGAACGTTAGATGGAGTGATTGTGAAAGTTGGTGCAACAGTGAGAGATGAGTTACTGATGATGTTAATAGTTGTGGTTGGCTGCGAGAGAGTAAATGATGCTGAGTTATCTCCTCCTAGGTTCAGAGTAATTGGAAATGAGGTGGCTGTGAGTGTGCTGCTGGTACAGAAAGACACCCATCTCTAGGTATTGTTAAAATCGAAGGTCATTTGCTCGTAGCTAGTTGCCTGGTTGACCCAAAATTAGTTGGGAGGTGCAAGCGTAGTGTTGTAGTCATAATAAAGTGTGAGATATGAGTAAGGAGCATTGGTGAGAGAAACAGCTACAGGAAGAGAGCAGCCTCCGAGGGGAATGCTGAATGATGAAGGGAAGGAAATCGTGATGGGGAGAGATGTTACTTGAATAGGATATTCACTGAGAGTGCTGTAGAGAGCAGAAATGGAGGTTTCCTTCTTGGCAAGGTTAAATGTGTATGTTGTTGGAATTACATTTTGGCCTGTACCGATAATGACCGTTGAGTAAGCATTTCCCAAGTAAAGGAAAGTTGGGTTGCTGTTGAAGCTAAACTGAGTTGAGGAGAAGGTGATCTGCATATTAGTGAGGAAGGTTGAGTTATCTGAAGGAGTTATCTTAATGGGATTCGAGTAGGTACCTGCTGTCAGATAAATTGGCTGGTAGTTGTTGACAGTCAGATGAAGGCTGTTTGGTATAAAAGTCAGTGATCCTAATTGATTTCTGCTCTCGAGAGATGCCGCCAAGGTGGTCAGCCGATCTGAAGAAGCAACAATTACCTTCATTGAATTCATGTTGATGGTCATAGCTGTGGTAGGTGTCAGAAGAGAAGTGAGCATAATTTGGAAGGCAGTGTTAGCAGGGATATTTAAACTATTGAGTTGATAACCGATTCTTCTGTTGACAACTGTTGAGCTAGTGGACACTTCATAGTCTGTTACTGTATACTGAGTCTGGACCACAACTGCAATGTTGTTAAAATTATCAAAACCCTGAGGGAATGTTACAAAAATCCAACTATTGGCAGCAATGGCGATTGAGCAGGTCAGATCTATTGTGAAGAAAGTGGTCTGGTAGACTTGCATATTAGAGGAAGTTATGTTTTGCAGCACTACCCAGCCACAACCAGCTTCACTCTGAGGGTCTATCACTGTGTTCGACAAATACAAATTAGAGTAGTCAGCATATACTGTTGAGGAAGAGGACTAATACATCCCTAGGAAAATGCTTTCAGTGGCAAACATGCTGTTTCCATTGAGATAGGCGGCTCGAGGACAGGTAATGCCAAAAACAGTTATGGTGTAGGTAGTTGAGCTGCCCACAGACACAAGAAGAGGACTGCTGGAGACAACGATCTGATAGGGAGTATGGACACTTCTGGTGCAAGGCAAAGGGGTCCCAGATATGGTACAGTAAATTAGGTAGTCATCGTTCCAGATAGGCTGTGAATAGTAAATGGGAAGATTAATCACCCAAACAGTGTACTGAGTTATAGGAACAAACTGATTGATAACTGTGAATAGTAACTCCTGCTCGAGTCCCTCAGTGTTGAAGTAAGTCTGTAGGGTGATCAGGGAGTTGACCTTGGAGGTGAGAGCTGGAAAGGTAGAAGTCGAGGAGGCTATGTTGCTTTTGGCATAGGTATTGTCATAAATGCGGAGGTATATGATTGATATCATATCTTGAGCCACTGTCGAAGGAGTTGTGATGCCATATAGTTCCAGCGAGTAGGCAGAGGCAGTCAAGACAGTTTGAAGATTTTCGAATATGATTTGTGAATTGATGGACTTGAGAACCCAGGTTGTTGGGACCAGAGTGACTCCATCAGCCATCATCAACCTAATGTTGATTTTGGAGGGAATGTTATTGGGAGTGATAAAATCTTTGTTGAGGACCAAGGCAAAAGCCTCATCAGCGTTGAGGGGCCTTGGAAGTGTAAAATTGACAAAAAGGGAAGAGGGTACCACTGGATTGGTCTTTTCAAAGCTAAATTGGGTGATTTCGATAGGAAAATCTTGAGCAACAGAGGTCAACAAAATTCTAGTTTTTTGCTCGATCGCGTAGGCATTTGTCGGATCCATCACCTGGAATGTGATGTAATTAGATATCTGCGTAGCATCGATGGACATTCCATTAATCACAATAGAATATTGTGTGTTAAAGGGGAGCTGCTCAGTGTTGGCAAGAGTTATTGTGAGAATGTTCTGATTTACGTTGGGAAGACAGCTAGCTATGGGAATTGATGTTCCATTGCTATACTGCATTGAACATAGATTCGTTGAGACAAACAATCCATAAAGGTTGACAACCAGAACTGCCCCAATCTCGATATCCTGGAAGGAGCTGAATCCGATGGTGCAGTATGTATTAATGACCCCCAGAGAGTTGTCATTACAGCTGAATGCCAGATCCTGAAGAACTCCAGTGTAAAATATATTCTGGTTTTGATTGATGAACTCGTTGTAGCCATCGATAGCACCTGTACCATCGATCAGACTGACAGAGTAGTAAGGTAGATCCAGACTGTAGGGAAACTTGAGACTATCCAGCACGATGTTAAAGTTTGATCCGTATACCCCTGTTGTTGTGAAAGGAATGTATGTCAAGAAGGAAGTTGATGATACCTGTATGGTGAGAGGGGTTTGTTCCACATTGGCCACATTGGCGAACTGAGGGTCCACTGAAGCCGTGGAGGTTGGCGAAAGAGAAGAGGAACTCACATAAAATTGCCAACTGGACATCACAATAACTGCTGAAGAGTAAGAGTTTCCATTGAAACTAGCTGAAGGAGAGATGGTGAAGTTGACATTGCTCTTGTATGATCCAGCCAGACCTGCAATGTTGAGCTGCATGGCTGTTTGCTTAGGCTTGGAATAAACCAGAATGTTGGCTGGGGTGAGGTATGTGGAAGCTCCCATGATGGGTCTGGCTCCAGCATGAAGATACCTGATGGCACCATTATTTGTATCAAGAATACCTACCATGATTTAGAAAGAGTAGGCAGCCGTGGAAGGATACTGTGTCGGAATTATGATGCTAAACTTGGTGCTGCTTTCAGTCCCAGGGAGGATAATATTGATACGGTCCCAATTTAGAGGATAATCAGAGGTCAAATTTTGAGTATTGGAGCCTTGAATATAGGTGTAGCTAGCTGCCAAATTGCTGGCACAAGGATAGCTGCTATAGCTGCTGAGAGTTGTGAATAAGTTAGTCCATCCCTGATAAGCAAACACTGTTATGACTCTTTTTTCGTTGACCTGAAGAACGTTGGTCCACTGGGTGGGATCTGAACTCACCAGCCTGATAACATTAAGGAAGTTTCCTCCGCTATTGTAAATGTTATTGCTGAAGTACATGTCGAAATTGGTGATCCTGCTTCTTTCCTGAACAATCAAAGGCAACATTAGATATTTTTTGACAGGAGCCAGTGAAGCCAAAGAAACAGTTAGCTGGAAGTAGAAGTGATAGATGTACTCGCTATGTGAAGAGGCGTAGTTGAATTTTACTTGATTGATCTGAATTGTGGTGGTTTATGATTGCTTGAACAGGTTAAAGGAACTGTTTGAGGCTATCCTCAATATTGTGTATTGAGAATTGGTTGTCAGAGTGCATGGTTGAGCTGTCCCATTGATCAGGCAAGATGTACCTCCATTAAAGCTTATATCTGCTACCAGATCTTTACGAGTGTAGAGCTCCAGATATGAGCCTTAAAGGGTCTGGAAAAGAGGAGTTACTGAAAATATAATGCTGCTCGTCGTACTCTGCATAGCAGTTATCTTGTTTGTTTCGCCTCCTGAACCCGTCAGGCCTGAAATGAAAATATCAGGAACAACTGAGACTATTCCTGAAGTTGTGCCATAAATAATCGGAGCATTGGCAATGATATGAGCAGCTGTATCGATGCTGACGTAAAGATTAAAAATAGGACTGGCTCCGATCCATGAGCTGAATGTAAGAGTGATTGTGCTGCCAGAGGGCACATTGGCACTGAATCCTGAGATCTGAAGAGTTTGTGAGTCAGGGTAGGTGTAAGTGAGGGTGTTTGAGTTGACGGTCGATGTCCTGAGGTATGCTGTTCCTTTCTGGAAGTAGAGGACATCACTTTTAACCTGAAGAATAAAGTTTGAATTCATGATTCTGGTTAGTACCACTTGAAGAGTAATGTACTGCACAGTATCCATATAAAACTGCATGGGGGCTGAAGGTGACAATCCTTCTGCATTGTAAACTGTCAAGGTAGGAGTATAGCTGGCTGTTTGATAAGGTATGAACAGTTATCTAATTTAGAGAGGAGTAATCGAGTTGTAAGGAAGGGAATAGAGAGAAAGTGCACCTGAAGATATCTCTTCAGGGTTGTATATATTCGATATGGTTAGTCTGAAGTGTCTGCCCACAATCAATTGCTCACTGAATATGACTTTGATGAGGTTGGGACTGATGACTGTCGTTGGCTGGACAACTGGAGGGTCTCCAGTCACTGCTATGGTGGTCACCTCGGATGAAACAGTGAATTCAAAGTTTCCTGATATGGTAAAGAGGAAAGTTGACAGATCAGTCGGACAAGCCACACCAATAGTGATATCTAACAAAAGTGTAGAAACCGTGATTCCTGGCTGATTGGCATTCTGTGCATTGATCGATACCAGATTCATAAGGTTGTTATTCCTCAGCTCCATAAATACTTGTCCCATGTTCCAGTTTTCTTCCAGCATCACTCCAGTCCCACTCATCACGTACATCTCGAAACTTTAGCTGAGAGCACCAATAGCCGGGAGATTATCCTGAAGAAGGATCTGAATCGAATAATCAGTGCTTGCTGACAGAACTCCACTGAATCCAATTACAATGGTCACCGTAGAATCGATGTTAGGATTTAGCTCATTTACGATTGTGGTGTTGATTGTGATCGGGTTAGGTGAACTGCTGCTGGCTGTGTTCAGATTGTGACAGGAGTCAGCGGTCAGGCTCAGCTGGCTGAGAAGGGTGCATGACTTAGGAGTTATGGTGGATGAGAAAAGGGGCAAGACGACCATTAGATAGCCTGTCGCTGGTAGATCGTTAGTCAGGCTGAAGCTGAAGATGAAGTTGGAAGGAGAAGACTATGTATTGGGAGAAGCTAGGATAGGAGCAGTAGGCTTCAGTGCCTGTGTGCTAACAACTAGCAAGCCCAGCACAATAAACAAGCAGTATTTTTATGAATGTCGCATGGTTCTATTGCTTACAAGTTATAATCACTTATTTTTATTATCTCATCTCCTCCTTTTAGCTCAATCCTTCTCCATTTATTTAGTCGACTATTGCTAGCTGCCTTAGGATATGACTTCTTTGAATATCAGGATATTGGTATAATAATGCAGAGAGTGTCAATTTTGCCACTTGGAGCCGGCTGTGAGGTAGGTCGCTCCTGTCTCATCCTTACCATCAACCAGAAGAAAATTATGCTCGACTGCGGCCTGATGATCAACAAGGAAGATTCTGATAGTCTACCCCTTTTCGATAAAATCGACCCTTCATAAATTCAGCTTGTGATCATTACCCACGCTCACCTTGACCACTGCGGTGCCCTTCCCTATTTCCTTCACAAGTACAACTACAAAGGAAAGGTCTATATGACTCGCCCCACCAAAGATATATACCAGTACCTGGTAAGAGACACTGCAAAGGTGCAAAGAGAAAAGGCTCTCTTTAACAATCAACATATCGAGGACAGCATGGAAAGCATATAATCTGTGGAATTTGGAGTACAATCGGAGGAAGATGGCATCAAGTTCACGCCTTATGTGGCAGGGCATATTGTCGGAGCTGCCATGTTCATAATAGAAATCGATGGAGTAAAAGTTCTCTACACTGGGGATTACAGCTGTGAGTAAGATCGTTACATCATGAAGGCGGAGATTCCTCAGTAGAACGTGGATATTCTCATATCTGAAAGCACCTTTGGAATAAGGTAGCACGAACCTCGTCGCACTCGTGAACAAAAATTTCAAGAGTATGTTCACAAGATCGTAAAAGGAGGAGGAAAATGCCTGCTGCCTGTTTTTTCAGCGGGAAGAGCTGAAGAGCTGTTGTTCATTTTGGATGAGTATTGGTAGCAAAAAGAAGAAGAACTGGGACAGATACCTATTTACTACACAGTTTCACTCATCGACAAGTGTCGGCAGATTTATGAAACCTATATCGATATGTTGAGCAAAAAGATCAGAGAGCGTTTCTACAAGGAAGAAGTAACAATTATCATATTCAGGCAAATCCTTTCAAATACAGATACATTCATTACCTCAAAAAAAACACCAGCATCTACGCGAAGGAAAAAGATCCCATGGTTGTCATGTGCACCCCAGGGATGCTCCAAAATGGCCAGAGCAGAACGCTCCTCGAGCGATGGTGCCACGACTCCAAGAACGGGGTCTGCATCACAGGCTATTGTGCCTAGGGATCGATTGCCAGCAACCTAAAAAAAGGGGACTACATCGCCTCAATGGAAAACAGTAAACCTATCACCGTAAATCTTTCAGTTGAAGAAATCTCCTTTGCAGCCCACGCTGACTGTCTGCAGACGACGGAGTTTATTAAGAAGGTCGATCCAGCCCATGTTGTTTTGGTTCATGGAAGTGGCAAAAATGCAGAAAATCTTCGGGAGTACATTGCTAAGGAATTTTAAAAAATAAAATCAGTTTCTTGTCCCAAGAACGAAGAAGAGCTGATCTTTAACATCGAAATTAGCGAAAAGTACCACATAGCCGGGGAGTTGAAGTAAAAAGTGGAAGAGATCGTCAAAATGAATCCACTCAATCACAAGGAATAATTTGAAGGATACATCGTCAACACGGGACAAATGAGAGTGCTTATTGACGAAAAGGACAAGCAAACCTTCTTCCCACAACTCAAAGGCCTTGATCTCATCGAAAAAATCCATGTCAACTATGTTGGAGGCATGACTCTTGCCCATCTCTTGGCCTAAAAAATATTCGGAAAAACATCAAAATTCATCTAAGATGGCAACGAGGTTTTGCTCATACGTAAAGATATCAAGATGGTCATCACCGAACCTGGAAGAAAGGCTATGGTCGAGTTCATTTCTTCAAAGAAGAACGATATCATTGCAGACCAATTTTGCTACCTCCTCTCCAACATTTTCGTCGATCCTTTCAGCCAGGCATCTGCAGTGTCAGACAAACCTGAAAACCCAGCTAGGCTACTGCTATTCTCCATCATCAAGAAGGACTATCCCGACTCCCTAATCAATAGCGATCTTCTTTTGGTCAGAAAAAATGACAATAATTTGGCAACCATCAACCTTGATAAAGGTAGAGTGGACTGTCAAGATTAATACTTGAGAATGAGGCTCAATGGTCTTCTTGTAGAGTGTCTTGGTGATTTCGATGATATGCAGGAGGATATGGAAATCGAGAGTGAGAATGAAGCGGTGAAAGAGGAGGAAGAACCGAATGCCAAGGCCATGGAGATCGAATACTGATTTGTAGGCTCAATGAGATAAACATTAAAATCATGCAGTGATCATTTCGCTCATTATCACCCCGTCTTTTTCATCTTTCTTTATTCCCTCCTTCTGAAATATCCAGCGCCTCAAGATTTCAGTATCCTTTATCCGATTCTTCATACTTTTACAGTTGAGTACCACAATCATGAATCTCCGGTTATTGACCTCTACGCAGCTAGCCAAACAAGGTCCAGCCGTAGTAGTAACCCCTGTTTTGATCCCAATATAAAGGTCTGGCTTATTCTGGAGTAGTTGATGAGTGTTTTACCATTTTACTGTTTTTGAATACAGTTGCTTGGCAGGTCCTTCTTCATCCTCCTCTTCTTCGCATGGACTGGACTGCTAGACATCGTCTAGATCCTTTAACTCTTAAAGCTACATTTTATCATTGCTCTACAAGCTCATCCTTTTTTTAATCCATTTTTTGCTGTCTCTGATGCTCCCTCTCCCATTTTATATGCTCTAACCTTCAACCTTGATTTATGCTGAGTATTACCGACTACTGACAATTTTCCGAAAGATAGGATTGCTCATAGCATATTAACATAATATTCCGAGGTCAAAACAGCAGGATTTGTTCTAGGCATTGGACAAGCCATGAGAATTACTGTATTTTGTTTTTTACATATTGAGCTGGCTTGCCTTAGCATTCATTTATGCCAAAAATCTATCATAACATTCCCGTTTCTTCCACTTGTTGCCCTCACCTATTTATCTTTATTTCTTCAGAAGTACTTTTCCTCCCCAAACAGCAATCGAAAGACTAGCGTCATTTCCACTTGGAAGCATCAGTCCATAAAGTAACTGCAGTACTGTATAGATCTATCCTTGCTTGATGTTCGCAGAAGTTCCTCCAGTGTTCGCCTCAAAACTGCCCACTGTTACCTCCTCCCTTTCTAAATCAAGAGAATTATTTTTGGCAAGTTATATGGCTACAATACACGTCATAATTTTTGTGAGTGAGGCCATTTCAAGAGCTGTTCTACTGTTGAGAGACACTAGCACTTTATGACTATGATGGTAGAGTCTAGTAAGCCCTTCTTGGTCGACTCTCCTCACACTGCATCTTTTCAATTTTTTTCTTCTTTCACAGTCAGCCTCAAAAACAATATAAGCATATGCAGAAACGTTTTCAGGAGGATTGAATGGTTTAGCATAATTTTTTTTCAGCTATTGTCGTATTTCCAGTAATTGCCTTTTTTATTTTTCCAAATTTTCCTGGAAACGCTTTTGTTATTAAAACAGTTGATTGTATCTTTTTCGAGGAGTTACTGACATTCTTTTGGAATTTCCCTCATCTCTATTGCTAAAATTAGTATATTGCTTCTCTTTAACTCGGTCTCTACAGCTGGATGTCCTCGATGTCACTTTATTTTTGTTAAAGCCAGCTATTTGTTATCCTTATCCTTTTTTCCCTTCAATCTGTAAAGGTCGGACGATCACGACTGAGTGATCGCCCATTTGATTCGCTAACATGTTAATATTGAATAGCTAGTTATGATAGTTCCATTTAGTGGTTGTAAACAGTCTTATTTATTTTTAAGAACTGTTTGCCTCTTGCTGTTTGCTCCCCCGGTATTGAATCTCTCTTCTTTTGAGTTCCTGCTCAACTACATTATCGCTATCTACAAAGGATTTTCCATTGAAGTCCTTCACTATTTTGAGAGTGAACTGCTTGTGAGGAGATACTGAGTGAGCATTGTGGCTAATTTTAGCAGCAGCCCTTCTTTCCTTGAGGACGAGTCCTGAGTTAAACTGGGTGATTTTGATGATTTTGTTGGACTTGTAAGGACAGGACATCCAATCTGTTTTATTATTACTATTATTTTATATTAGCCCTATTTCTCCTTTTTTACTCTCTGGCTTATACTCCTTTGCCAAAGTTTTATAAAACACTATGTTTGCAAGACTGTTTTATTCATCAATTTTTAACCTCTAGCAATTAGAATTAAATTTGGCAACAGTTGTAATGTTGTTGCTGATCGAAATAATATCTAAGAATCTCTTGAAGATTATCTGATTATATTTGTTTCGAGTCAAATAACTCTTGTTCTAAATTAATTAGATTAACTTCAACTATGCCTAAAAAGCTTAAGAAAGGTCAAGTGCCCTCCGACGATGAGCAAGCAGAAGATATCATGGCCTGGGGAAGAAAGAAAGACAACTACTATCAGGAAGGAGAAGATTAATACTCTCAATCAGGAGAAGAAGAGCTTGAAGCTCAATAACTCTATGAGCGGCAACTGCAGTAAATAGGCGACTAAGATAACTATCAACTTCCTTCTGAAGAGGAAGCAGCTGGGTCTGAAGATTAGGAAGAGGAAGACTAAAAGGCAGGAGATAACCACCTTTCACATCAATATCTCACAAAGGAAATTGCAAGAGTGGCTCGACTCGGATTGAAAATAAACTAATAGACTGACTCGAAGGTTAGAAGGGTTATGTAAATTCAAATACAAACCTACCTGATGGCTTTGATCGGTCTTAGAGATATAAAAATTCCCTATGTGGAGTATCATCCTTTGTTCAATCAGACCTTACAAATGAAGCAAGACATCAGTAAACTCAAAAGACTCCTTGATACGTCTACTCTCCACAGCTAAAGCAAATAAATGGATGAATAAGATGGCTTTGGAAATGAATAATTCGATGAAAATTAATCAGCCTAGGAAATATAATAAGAAGAAAGCTAAGAATAACTTTACGAGTAGAATCCAAAAAAGAAAGGACGCAAAAGATAATCTAATACAAAAATAGAAGAAGGTCTGAAGATATACGAAGAAGCTAAGGCCTCCCAATCCAATCTCAAAGCTATGAACAAATAGCTCAAGCGCAAAGAAAGATAAGTCAATCAACGACCAGCTTTTCTAGAGGTCAAAGGCAATGAAGGCAGACTTGCAAATTAAAAGATTCTTAAGAATAAGGGGCTTCTTAAGAACAGAAAGAAGGAGGATAGGAATAGTAGAGTAAAGCACAGAAGAAAATTCGAAAAGGCTCAGAGCAAGAGAAGAGCTTATGGGCACGTTATTAGATAAAACCCTGGACGGCAATACGAAGGTGAAAGGAATATCAGATACGGCAGAATTGCTTCCACTAAGTTAAAATGATTATCCTTTTATACATATTCCTTATTCAAGCACAATTTATCTATCACTCCTTAACACTTTCCATGAATTCCTTGATAACAAACTCTAAGGCTGGGTGCACATTCTCGTCAACATTCTTTGATTTCTTTGTTACTTTTTAATTGTCAAACAAGAGCTCAGGGAATGTTTCGTTGACTTCCTTTGTCAGAAAGAGCGAGCACCCGAAAATACACCCGAGTGAACATCTTTCAATTTCATAGAAACTGTGCCCAAACTCAAACTTAGTCGGATCAAATTATAGAGCGAGCTGAAGTTCACATACACAGTGTTTAACCTTTACCTTCATGACTACATCCTGAGTAGCTTTTTGAAGTCTGTTATCTAATTCCATGATTGCATAGTTATTGTCCGAACAGATTTGAATCACCTGATCAACAGCTTTGCGAATATCAGTAGTGTTGGTGAACATGATTTTTCCTCTCACGAGATCAGTTATATAGCACTCTGTGGGGTCATCCTGGTTTTTTCTGTCCTTGAGAACATTGTCAATGTAAGAAATCCACTTGTTCATCATAATCAAGATAATTTTTTGAATAGAGATGGCCTTGTTGTCATTTATTTATTTCTAAATTTCTTCCAACATTTGTTATTTTTTGGTCTTGAGCTCTTTGAACATTTTCTCAAAAATACGCAGCAACACTTTAAACAATTTTTGCTGGTATTATACTTAATCTTTGCATTCTTATTTGATGGGTAGTTTCATTCCAGCCTTTGCGTGATGGCCGTTGGAAAGTTTTTAGACTTTAAAAAGCAGTTCTTTGAATGGGATCAGATCTTTCTTGGCCTACTCATTGACAGCTTAAATTTATTTGACAAGAGAATAATAACTTTCAAAATAATGTTTTTTGATGAATAAGTTGTACTTTTTTTCAGGATAGGAAGGAAATTAAATCGACTTATCAGCTGTTGTGTTGGGTTAAGTAGGAGGATTTTTGCTGGAAAGATAGCGAATCTTCTTCCCAAGCTATGCCTAAATGGTCTGAATAGAGCATTTCTTCTTGAACTTGTTGATCCATACAAAAACTTAGAATATGTATGCAAATATCTGAAAGTATCCATAATCCTTTGCAAACATTGCCTTTACTTTATCGCAAATTCTGTTCAAAACTTCCTCATTGCTAAAATGGTAAAGCTCTGAGTCTAAAAACAAGTTCCTGGCAATTTCAATGATGTCAGTATTCAAGTTGATTTTTGGCTTTTATTTTGCAGTCTTCTTATCGAATGTTTCTTTGAGTTCGAAGCTGAAGAGCTTCTCAATCTTTTTTTCAAAATTTTACCGCATTTGTTGCACCTCCTTTTTATCCTCCTGAGTTATAACTCCTATCTTGGCCTTTATCTGAAATTCCTGAGCTGCCTTGAGCTAGTTGTTGATGGTTGGAATATAAAAATGATAATTTTAGGAATTTTCATTTTTTATCGATTCTGCAAGAGCGTGAGCTTTCTTGAATTAATCATAGCTGCTTTGGAATTGCTCCAAGTTGAAGTAGCATCTTCCCTTCAGAATAAGAGGCTCGATATATCTGGGTCTCGTCTTCATACAGGTATCAAAGTACTATAAGGCCTTTTCATACTCCTAATTGTAGTAGTATGATTTGGCTATCCTCTCATAAACCTGACTATTGTTTTTATTGAACTACAAACATTTTAAGTATGTCTTGATGGCAGAAGGATAATCTTCCAGGTAGTAGTAGGAATTCGCCATTCCGACAAGAGCATTATAGTAATTGGGATCCAGCTCCAAACATTTTTAGTACCATTTGACCGAATTCTGGTATTATTCTTTGTAGTAGTAGACATATCCTTTCTTGTAGTAGGGAGCTGGTTGCTTTGGATCAAGACCAATTGACTTGTCAATGTACTCAAGGGCAGAATCGTAGTCTACAAGATAGAAATAGCACCAAGCTATCTCGAGGTCATATTGGTAATGTTTTTCCACAGTCTTACATAATTCGTAGGTCTTTATTGCCTACTCATACTACTCCCTCCAGTAATAATTACGGCCGAGGTTCCATAAATAGCTCTTATGCCCTGGAGAGACTTCCAATGCTTTTTTGTACCAATACTCAGCAGATTCATAGTTTTATTTGTAATAGAAGGCTAGTCCCATGTGGTTCATGCTTTTGTGATGCTTAGGGTTCAGCTTAAGGGCCTTTTCCAAATTGGGAATAGAGCTGTCATAGTCTTCCAGCCAGTAGTAGCATTGTGCAATTTCAAAGTAGAAAGAATCGGATGGCTAAATATCGATACCTTTTTTGTATGTGGCTATGGCCTCTTTGTATTGCTCGTTGTAATAGTAGGCTCTTCCCAGCTTGAAGAGATGATCTGTTGACTTCGGATTTAGCTAAGTGGCTTTCTGATAGGCTTTGATGGTTTATGGGTAGTTTTCGGCGTAGTAGTAATTTTGACCCAAGTTGATCCAGTATCCGTCATTTTTATCATATAACCTTACAGCCTTCAAGCCACTCTCTATTCCTTTTGCATACTCAGTATTCCAGTAGTAAACAAGAGAGAGAAAGCTATGTGTCTAGTGATTGTTGGGATCTTTACTCAAAATGCCTTGACATATGTTAATAGCCGTCTTGTAATCTGATCTATTATAAGCCTCTTTTGCATCAGCAAGCAGTCCAGAATCATCAGTTTCCTAATGTTTTCCTTGCTATTTGATAACAGGAGCCACAGCACTGGCTTTTACAGTTTATGTCTTCACACCAGAAGAAGGGTTTTCAACAGGACTTGCTCCTTCTGGCTTAGTTACCAGATGAGAGGCTGTTGGCTTAATATCAACTGCTCTTCTAAGAGGCTGAGAGCTACTTGGATCCTGTGCATCAATCGATTCTGCACAACCCATGAGTTTTAATAACTTTATTAATGTAACTGCCGCCTTCAATATCTGAACTAATAGCTAAGCTCTTAACATTTTTAGTCCTTTTTGACTCAGCCTCAAATGAAAGTTCATAATAAATAGTTTTATTGAAGGACATGATAGTAACAAAGCTCTTCTCTTCAGAAAAGAAAACATTAGAGCCTAGACCTGTCTACCAAAAAACAAAACATAAAACATACCGTGAACTTTTGCAATTGGATCGACCCAGGAAACAAATTGAGTACGAGTCATCTTCCGAGGAATAGGACTTTTTAGAGAAGCTTCTCAAGTAGGAGAAAAAGAAAGACAAAAAAAACAAAAGCTCTTCAAGAAAGAACACTGCTCATAATTCAGCGAAGACGAAGAAAGAAGAGAAAAAGCCAACCAAAACACTCAATAAGGCATCAAGGTAGAAGAGCCAGTAAAAATCAGAAGTCTAGTAACCTGAGAAGGAAAGCAAAGAAATGGATGAGATAGAAATGTTTCTGGCTCAGAACAAAGTCCTACCTTCAAAATATGATGACCTTCTCAAGGAAGACAACCCCGAGAGCACCGGCAAATAACTTCAACCTTTGAAGGCAAAGTCTAGCACCACATTGAAGACTTTTGTTAAAGCAGACAAGAGCAAAATTCTCAGAAGAGATATTGCTTTGAGCAGTCCTATGCTGATAGATACCAAAAGTATCGAATCCCCACCTATCCTTTTCAACGCCACCAACCATATTTTTACCAGCTCTCTCCGTCCAAAGCACTTTGCCAATGCCTGTGAAGAACTATTGGCACAAAAGCAGCATTATAAAAGCCAGTATAAGACCCCCACAAAGTTAATTAATACAATCGCTCGGCAAGATATTAAACATATTGTCAACTCTAGCATCCCTGAGAGCTTCAGTTTTTATCCCAACATTGATCCTTTGAACCCCAACTGGAGAATAGCTATGACAATCAATCCTCTCAAGGACAAGCCGCCTTCGAAGTTCACGGACAGAAAGGATTTATTCAGGAATGAAAAGGAGGAGGAGAGATTCGTCAAAAGTTTGAGATCATTATTTAAATTAAGAAGATGATAATTGTTATTGATAAGTTTGAATATATGAAGCATCACTTCAGTTGACAATCATCTCACGATTGTTGTTCTCGTCGTAACCTTTGTTGTTGTATGTGCTGCTTTGCTTCTTGTTTAAAAGACCCATAGCTGCCTCATTCATGGTGCTGTTCCTCTCCTCAGCACTAGGCCTCTCCATCGCAGCCTCGTTATAATTTTCTCTTTGACCTCTCTCGACATTGTTCTCATATCGGGTCTCAGCTCTTACCTAACTTTGTCTGTTGTCCTGAAGGTTGGATCGGTTGAGTGCATTCTGAACATTTCTGTCTTCAATATTGCTGGTTCTGTTATTATCGCCGACCCTGTAAGCAGCACTTCCTCTGTCGAGCTCATGAACCAAACTTGACTGGTAGCCATTAGGTTTGTTGAGAGTATTGTTTCTGCTATCGTTAACCACATAGCTGCTTCTGTTCTAATTGACGGGGTAGCTATTTCTGTTGTCGTTAGCTACATAGCTGTTCATAGTGTTGCCTTCAGTTCGGTTTTCATAGATAATTGTTCGGTCATTGCTGGTTCTGTTGCCATCATTGATAGGACGATACTGAACATTATTTTATCTCCTCACTTCTGATTCGTTGACTGTGTTGCGCTGCTGTTCAACGAGGGAACGGTTGTTGGCTCTGTTATTGGACTACAAGCTAGTTCTGTTGTTTCTCATTCTTCCTCCCAAATTGTAATTATTAACATTTGATTAGCTGATCTTAGCTCGACTGCTGCTAATTATACCATATCTGTCCTCAAATCTGAGCGTAGGAGGGACATAATCACATTTTCTTATATTATTGTCAGTCAATCCCTTTAGAGCTTTGAAGGTGAGAGGATCAGTAGAGTTGACCTCAGCCATGAAATCTCCCCTGAAAAGGGCATGCTTACAAACGGCATCCCATATGTTTTGTACCATTTCTGACTCCATACGATAGTCCATCCTCTGGTCAAACTCCTGAGGGTTTCTGGTTGATAATAAGATGACAGTGTCTTTATCGAAGTGGTTTTTTGCAAACTCTGGATTGTACCATACCTTGCACTTTCCACTCTGATTGAAGCCAATCAGAGTATCGTCAACTGCAAAGGGTCCCAGCCTTCCATAAAGCTCGTAGAAGCCAATGAGTGCCTAACTGAGGACATATAGTCCTTGGTGATGAGAGAGGTTAGAGCAATCGATTAATCTAAAGGGAATGTACTCTGTGAAGACTGTGATGTTGCGGTGGTTAGAGCAAACATCTGCCTTGTCATAATCCGCTCGATAAACTTTGATTATTGGTTTGTTGCTACGGTACCGGTAATAGTAGGTTTCCATTTCCTGTTCCTCATTCAGTTTAGGATCGTTTTCGATTAGGTGCTTTTCAGCAAGATCGCCCTGGTCGTTCTGATATACTTCATGCCAGTCGTCTTTCCTGACAAATTCCCAACTGAATCTGGGCAAAGAGTGAGAGCTACCACCCATATCAAATAGATTGAATAAAATAACAATAAAGTCAAATAGCATAAATATCAAACTATCACAGGTAGCTATGCTCCTTCAGGTTGGCATTCGTTCCTCCCACCATCTCCATCTCCTTTTCCGACTCGTCCAGCCACTTTTACATCAGAGAATCGTCCTCTATCACCCAGTGCCCAGAGTCCTGATAAAAAGTGTTTCTGTTATCCTTGTTGGCCCATAAGATAAGCAAAAAGATAAGCAATCCGCTAATGATTCCAAACGCGAGAGACAATCCTGTTCCAATAAGCTGGCCACCTGCGTAACGTACTAGTTATGGGCTCAAGCTATTGTAAAGACTCCCGAAGGATCCTGAAGTAATGTTGATAGCCCTAAATACAGCTGAGGCAAACCCTCCTATAACGCCCTGCACCACAAAGAGAAATAGAATTCCATTGGACCATAGAGGCTTCATTCCTGTATGAACTTCAATCCTGATGAAAATGTACTGAAGGATAGCTGCCAAGAAGCCCATGAAAAGAGCTCCAAGCGGATTATATATATTTGTGCTACTAGCTCCTATAACAACTCCTCCAGCTATGATCGAAGTAATAAAGCACCTCAGCTCAATTCTTTGCTCCACCATGAAGCATATTCCCACCATCGTTACTACTGATGAGGAAATGCAGATAAAAGTTGAAATCGGACCATTAGAGAATATAAAGAGGTCCGGGGATAAGTCCATGTTCAGGATGGGAAAGAGCAGCCAACAAAAAGCTCCTCCCAGAAGGGCTAAAGTTCGACTCATTTTGTTGCTTGTGTATTCAGGATGGGCGTAGAATTGATTTTTATGCTTAAAGCACAACAGTAAGGCCATGACGGTTCCCATCGTCCCTCCGAATATAAAGACTCCCATGGTTCCTCCAAAGTCAACTGCATACCTGGCTACCAAACCCGCGTTCAGTTGATTAAAAAACGTCCCAATAGTGGCTATTAAGAATGCCTCTAGGTATCCTGCTCTACCTGCAATTCCTGCAAAGGCAATGCTGAGGGACAAGGCTGATTTGGCGGCAGCAACTACCGTGGCTCCATGAATATTGCTGTTAGACCCGCTAAAGATCTAGCTGTTAAGGTAGACCTTGATGATTGTATTCCTGAACTCAGAAGCAGTCAAAGAGTCATGAAGTTGAGACCTGTTCCAGAAGCCGTTAACGAGGAAGAAAAATGGAAAGGATTGAACCAAGATAAAAAAGGTGAAGCCAATACCAGACCAACTGTACTTTCGCAGATACGAAAAGAACAACCCGAAACCTATATCTAACCTTTACTACCTATCAACAACAATAGCATTGCTCCTGTAGCACTTATTAACCCACTGTCAATCTGCTGGCTCGTACTCTGAGGCTATACTCGCACAAAGAAGCCGGTGAAGATAATCATCAGGGGCTGATAGATGGCGAAAAATACAAAATACTTCCTGTTGTACTTTTTCGTTTCAGCCTCTTAATTCTGCACTCTTTTGTCTCTCTACTCCTTCGTCTATCTCCTTTTTGATTTCATTATTATTTTATAGATAAAGTTCAGCAAATTATTCAAAATATGGTCCACTAATAACTCCAGTAGGCACGTCGTCCTATTCTGCAAGCTACTTTTTGGCATTTTTTTACCTCATTACAACCACAAAACACATTATAACATTTTTTGAAAACATTAAAAATGAAGACATCCATCAGAGCTACTCCTCGTTCCTGGATTACTCCTCTCTCAGGAGTTAGCTTTTTCCCATCATTGACTGAGAGTTGGGATCCTTTTCCTATCTAGTTGATAATTTTTATTCCCTTAAAGACCCTCGATCCTCATTGTCACCACCTCTCATTTTTCTGCCCAAGAGGCTACTGTTTGAGTTGATCGGACTCTCTATTGGCATTCTGAGGTTGTTGGTTTACTCTTTCATTGTGTCGCCCCAGTTAATTCGGAATTTGGTGATTCTAGGTTTATCGGTTAAGATGGTTCTGCGAATGAAGTTGACTAACATTTCGGGCGCAGCATTCGACTTGTCTTCCTCTGGGAAATCCTCTGATAGAACATTGTGGACGTAGTATCCGACTCTAATGAACTCTTGTGCTCGGTAGCTGACTGTAATAATGAGGGCTGTCACACCTAAATTAAGAATAAAAGTACATATGAGCTAGTCCTTGGGGATTTTAGAGAAGTCAGGAGCAGGACAGTCGACTGTGAACTTCATGGTTGACTCTTCGTTGATTGGACCTATCTCGAACTCTTAAAGTATCTGGTCATAGCTTTAGTCCTTAGCCGATCCCACATAGATGACTTTCCATTCGAGCAGGCCAGGAATGGGCTCTAGGGCAGTGAAGGTGATCTCGAGAGGGATCTGCTCCCTGAACCTGTTCGGGTTCTGACTGAAGGAGACGTTGTCGAGGATGATCTTGGAAGACATGCTCACTGGCTCTCAATTTAAATTATATATTTGGGAGGGAAGTTAGGTTGAGACCACTAACTGCTGAATGTCACATCTTATTTTCATATATATTCCCAATCTATTCTATTTTGCCGACTTGAGGTCAAAAAAGATGAGAAGAGATTCTTTCTGAAGTAGGAAAGTGAGCGCTATCTTTTGATGACTCTTTCTGAAGCATCAACTAAGCTCTCTTGCAGTTATACTGTTACTCAGAAATCAAAATCCCGCCAATATTAATTTGATGACTTTTGGATTATTTGTCTCAAGAGCTGCTCTTCCTGATGTAGAGAGCTAGATAGAATGGGCTCGATGATTTCTCAATAAAATTGATTAAACAAAAATATCATAATATTGTCTGAGGGGTTGGGGTTGGGGTTGGGGTTGGGGTTG
>Ga0100378_1001807_pt1 | contig 21872 bp, 20 predicted proteins | sample CryGeymeta201502_FD_81535 | JGI IMG/M metagenome (GOLD analysis project Ga0100378, IMG submission 81535) | Groundwater microbial communities from Crystal Geyser aquifers in Utah, USA - Crystal Geyser metaG 2015-02 | ecosystem: Environmental > Aquatic > Deep subsurface > Groundwater | place: USA... | reverse complement strand
TCAGCATGGATAATTGGAGCTTTGAATTTTTGAGGAGCCTTCCAAGGAGTCTGAATCCATTATTTTCCAGTCACAAGTTCATCCATAAGAGCTGTGTTAAGGGAATCAATCAAAGCTCTATGGAAAGTATAAACAAATCCTGAAAACTGCTAATAATGAATATCTTTGACTTAATATTTCCGAGCTAGTGCTCTAATGTACCCAAATTCGAAATCTTTGAAGACATATTAAGGTATTGTTTCATACAGAGGAATGAGTGATATTTATTTTCTGGCCATCATAAATACTTCAGAAACTGGAGGCTGTTTCACTTTGATAATATTTTAGCTTATTATTTTTTCATAGTTATCCAACATGAAATGAGAAACTTACAGAAGCCAGCCATTTATAGTATTGATGTTGGCTCGAATAGATGGAACTTTTTACTTGATTATTTTGTCCTTTTTTTTCTAGCCGGATGCTTTAGCAAATGCGAATTTCAATGAACTTATGACCTTGATGTTATTCATTATTGTTTTCTATAGTATCATCTCCTTTAGCTTAATTATCAGAGGATCCTCAACAGCTATCTGAGGGTCAGTCTTTATTTCCTTAAAGATCAATTCATTGAGTAATTTATCTGATGAATTTGATAGAATTTCTGATGAGCTGTTGAGATAAGGAGGTCCTGCTGGAGTGATTTGAAAACTTTAAGATTAGCTTTCACTAGCTTTGATACTTTCTTTTGATTATATTTTCTCTTTTTCAGGCTCCTACAAAGATTTTATCTATTCGACCTTGATTGTAGAATTATTTTTCTCTTCAACATCCTCAGCCTCTTCAGTCATGCAGTAAGGATACTCTTCAGTTTTTACCTACTCGATCGCTATGTGTTCCACACTAGTATTGGGAGCATTTTCGAAAGAAGCAACATCTTTCTCAGAAATTTACTTTGATCTTTCAGCAATTGCTTCAATTTTATCAATCCTCTGAAGGTTTTTGTTTTTCTTGAATCTTTTTTCGTCACTAGGACAACTGTCTTATTCATCAAGCTCTCGTAGTACACTTTAGATCGAAATAACTTTGCTACTGTTGCCTTCTGGCATATCGAGATGGTCAATAGATTTTTTAGCAGATGAATTAAAGTCCCATCTGTCAAATGAAAGAGAAACATCTAGATTAGAAGTACTACCTTGATGATCATCTTCAGCAAACCTGACTTCTTGAGGATTACTTCTATACAATCGAAGCAGTTAACCCAGGGTACTTTTTAGTTATCCTTCTTTGACTTTAATCTACTCAAGTTTAGTTGTATGATCTTCATTAATTTTTCCTATTATTTCCAAATAACTTCGATATGTTACTTCATTTTTTGTGTAACGATTCTCAACTGACAATAATTGTTTTAGTTTTTTCATTTATAGTTCCTTCTTACATTTGTGCATCATTTTTTCGATTGAGGTTCCTTTCCTAAATGCTATGTTTGCTTCTGTCTAGGGCTCTCTTAATATCTTGGTATTTTATTCTTTTTGTCTTCGGATGGTCTTCTCTGACTGGCCTATCCTCAAATCATATGCTTTGCTGACTTGTAATGTTTTCCCAGAAATTGATCGAAGGGGTGGTTGGAGTTACCCAGTTGAGTGTCTACGATTCTAGGTCAACTTTATTTGCTCAAAAGTATTGAAAGATGATCTTCTTTGTTAGGAATCAATCTCTGATTATTTAGATCTACAGGAAAGAGGTCTTTCAAGAGATCTTGATAGCTGTTCAGATATCATGTTCATTTCTTTGGGGGTTTTGGAGCTTTTATTGATTCTTTCGACTCTATTTCTTGGGGTTGATGTTGAAGATTTGGAATAAGCCGAAGCTTTTTTGCTTTTTGACTTGATTGATATATCACCTTTGGATTTGAACTCTTTGATAGTCAATGCGTTTTAATATTTCGATCTATCGTACAAAGTGGTTCCTGAAGATATCTGTTCTTCTTAAAACTGAACCAATCTTCTTATTTTTTTATTATCGAACTTTAGTTACAAAAATTGACTCTTGGGTTTCAGATCTATTTACTTTTATTACTCTTCCTATATTTTTATCTTACTCATAAACTATTTGACTCTTTTTCGAAAGGCAAAAACTCTCCACTGTCTCTGAATTTTTGTTGCAAAGGAAATGATTATGTTCATTATTTCCTTTTCCTTGAGCTAGCCTTTCTATTTGTACTTAATTTTCTTTGATAATTTTGGATTTTTCGGCCTGTTTGAGCTTGTGGTATTGTTGCTATCGACCTTTTGCTCCTATTTGCTCTTGATCGGTTTATGACGAGGCAAAATTACTGATGGAATTTACTGCTATCTCTTTACTGGAGCCCTTTTATTCTGAGGAGATTTTAGACGTCGAACAAAATCCTTAGAACTGTTCATTACATTGACTAACTCTTGAGAAGGTTTTTTCTTCATATTCAGCTTTGATTCTAACTATATAATTTTAAATAATCACATAACTTGTCCTCTGGTAGAAAGAATCCAACCTCCTCCTTAAAATATTCTTTTGATTCAGGAAATTTAATTAATTTCGGTGAGCTTGAACATTACTATAATTGAAGGCAAATAAAAGTTATTTTAGCAAAATGGAGTTCAATAGACATAAAGCACGAACTACTCACACTCCTGAGCCAGGAAAATAGTCAGAAAGGGGTCATCATCATAAAAGTTAGATGAAACAGCAAAATAGATCTCAGCTGCCTACCATAAATCCTGAGCATCATGGAGACCTATAAAATATTTACAAAGATATCATATCTTTGAATCGTGACTATCTTACTAATAAATGTAAACATACCTATATTCAGTGAGAGTTGGTGAAGTAAAGAGACCCAATCAATATCAACATAAACTTCCCTCAAAAACGGGAAAATCGGAGTATTCATATCGATACAAAACTAATGCGAGTAATGCTACATTTGATGGGAGCAACACGCAAATTGAGCCATCAAGAACAAGGATTCAGTTGCCTAGACATCAAGTGACAAATATGAAGTCAAGTTATGAGTTGGATTATAAACCTGAAAAATACAATCAGCCAAGCACAACCATAAATATAAATACCTATAAGCCCAAAGGATCAAAATTCTTTATTGATACTGACGTTACTCCTTTAAAAAAGAGCTCCTATCAGAAAGATTATTCTGATCGAGGCTTTGAACCTTCTGAAGTGGCAAAAAGGCTCGAATCATTCTTTTTAGGAGGAAAGTTCAAAGATGATACTACATACAAGAACAGTTATGATCACAAACTGAAACTGAAGACTCAGCCTACTGTACCTATAGTACAACGACAGTAATTGTTTGTTAATATAGTCACAAAATTTTTGTTGGAGTCGATAGTCCGAGCCAATCGAGATATCAATAAAATTTCTTGAAAAATTCAGCTTCGATTGAATTACCAATAAGGCCTAACAATCACTTAAATCCCAGTTTCCAGAAAATGATTCAAAAAAGTACATACAATTCCCAATTCGCTCCAAAAGCTCATTCAAAAGAAGAGGACTTTTTGTGCATGAACAACGAACAACTTGATACATTCATTTTAAACAATTGATTATTTCATTCATTCAACAGAGATTAATATTTTTGATGATAGATCAAGATGATATTATTAAAATGTCAGAACAGAAGCATACTGATTTAGTGACGGCTACTCCTGTCACTTCCGAAGAAATGACCTACAGCAATCGAGTGTATCTCAGCCCAAATGGAAACATTCCTACTCATAAACAATATATCATTCTTAGAGGATATGTTCTTCCTGTTGCATTCTCATAAAATATTCCTCAAGGAAAAATAGGTCTCAATAAAAAGTTCAGATAATTTTTAGCACTCAGTCTGATTGATCAAACCCTGATTAAAGCTTATGATCCCAGACCAACAGATAAGGCCGCTACCAGTCTCACTCTCAAGATAGAATTACTCCTACCTCCAAAATAAAGGTTTTAAGTTGACGATATTGAGCTGTTGAAGGAATTCAAGAAACAATATAACAAGTACTATGTCTCTCCTGATCAGGTGTTTGTGATGAACCTCAATAGTACTCCCTACATCATCACTATAGATCGACTGGTTGGAAGCAAAGATGCCTTTGTTTATATCTCTGAAGAAACTGCTCTTGAAGCATTTGCTAGTTCAGATCAACAAATCAGGCTAAAATCGACCAAAAATCAAAAGAAGAATATTTTCACTGCTGATTTTTCAATGGATTCTTTAGGAATTGGAGGCCTCGATACGCAACTAACTAACCTATTCCGACGAGCTTTTGCTTCGAGAAGGTTACCTCATTCTGTTGTGGAAAAATATGGAATTAGCCATGTTAAAGGAATTCTACTTTATGGCCCTCCTGGAACAGGAAAAACTTTGATTGCTAGACAACTCGCTAAAACTCTAAAGGCAAAGTCCTGTAATATTGTAAATGGCCCTGAAGTTTTTAGCAAATATATTGGAGAGTCAGAGTAAAACATTAGAAAACTATTCGAACCAGCTCGTCAGGATTAAAAGAAATATGGAGATGAGAGTCAGTTACATGTAGTTGTTTTTGACGAAATCGATGCTATTTGTCGACAAAGAGGCTCTGATGGCTCAGGCTCAAGTAATTGGTTTTTTATGTAGATGCAAAAGATGCTGTTGTCAACCAGCTTCTCACAAATTTGGACGGTGTTGAAGCTTTGAATAATATCATTGTTATTGGCATGACAAACAGAAAGGATTTGATAGATGAGGCAGTGATTAGACCTGGAAGGTTGGAAGTTCAAATCTAGATCGGAATTCCAGATGAAAACGGAAGAGTCCAGATTCTGAAAATTCACACAAAGCAACTTGAGCATGAACATCTCTTAGCTAAGGATGTCAGTATACCTGAAATAGCCAAAACTGCCAAAAATTATACAGGAGCTTAACTTGAAGCAGTTGTTAAGAATGCTTCTTCTTTTGCAATGACCAAAGGCAACAATATTATGGATTTCTCGAAAAACCTATAAATTAAAGCTGGAACAAAGATCACTCAAAATGATTTTTTGAAGGCAGTTGACGAAATAACACCAGGGTTTGGTATTGATGAGGCCAACTTTGAAGTCTACCTCAGAAATCCTCTGATCAACTATGGCCAAAACTATGGCAAGATTATGAGTGTTCTTGAGAAAATGACAAATTTGACCTTAAAGGGTTCAAAGCAGCTCACATCGATGCTTCTTTATGGTCCTCAAGGCACAGGAAAAACATCAATAGCCTCTCATTTTGCCAAAAATTCAAAGTTTACATACATCAAAATCATCAGTCCCGAAAAATATATTGGAGTTGGCACCTACGGCAGAATATTTAGCTTCAACAAAATATTCAACGATGCTTATAAAACAAGAGAATCTCTAATCATTATCGATAACATTGAAAGATTAATTGAATACGTGGCAACTGGACCAGATTTCAACAATACCTTGATGCAAGCTATAATGCTTCTGATCAAGAGAATCCCTGAAAATCCTGAATGCAGATTGATGATTATTGGAACAACCTCCAATCTCACAGCCATGGACTTGCTAGACATTGATAAAGTATTTAACGTCAAGCTCAAAATTCCTCTATTGAACAGAGCCGAATGCGCTAGAATTTTAGGATGTGATCTCAATATCTAAAACGTTGGAATTAAGAAACTTGTCAACTTCAAATAGATCTGCGCTGACAAACCTAAGGAAGTATGGGCAAAATTGTGGGCAAAGTACTCGAAATGATTTGATTAAAGACTATATTAATCACTTATCTGATAACAGTTTCAGCTTGACATTGAGTAGTTTCATGTACATCTCATCTAACTCTGTATCAACTACGCTATTTTTTATCCTTTGAAGCTGCTCTCTTTGTTCAGCTTTCCTTTAAAGTTTCTCGGCTAAATTTTTGACAGATTGAGATTTCCATTTAATTGCTTTTTATTCCTTATTTACTTTTGTGAGGAAATTGTCTGTCAAAGAATTGCTTCTTCGCTTCATTTTTATTTACTCCAAATAATTTTTTGGCTTTGCAACAAGAGCATTAGCAAGTCGAGCTTATTCTATTCTTTTTGCTTATAATTGTTCTTTAGACATTTTTTTTTATTTTGCCTCCTTAAGATTAGACAGACCTATCTGCCTTATCTACTTGGCCTTTTTTCTTTTGATCGGTGAATGAAATCTCTTCTATATTTCTTCAATTAGCCTATCATCACTTTCTGGCATATAGCTATGCTTGATATACTCCGAGTATTTCTTTTGTCGATCCTTGAGTTATTTAATGATCTCTTTCTTTTCTTCAATTTATTCTTATTCCTTGTTCTTTTATTCTTTCAGGGCCTACTTATACCAATGAGATTTATAGAATAAATTTGATCTTGGACTAGATTATCTATCTTCTTTTTCGACCGACCTCAGGTTAAAAGCTAGCTTGTGATATTACTTGATTTGTTGAGCATGCTTTTCAAAATCTGTTCTTGACATTGGCTTATGTATCTACCTGATTAAGGCCAGCTTTTTTTTCTTCTCTTACAAGTTGGCATTCTCAATCTTACTGTAGTTTTCCTCAAGGCGATGGAAGAGGGTTTTTTCGCCTGCTATTTATTGATACTATCTATTCCGCTATCGAATTTCCTCTGCTCGTCTTTCTTTTTACTCCTATATCTATTTAAGCCTCTTTTATATAATCCTTCTTTTCCTGTTTTGCTCCTATTTGAATTTTATTTCTTTTTAGAGTTTTTACTATTCTTCCCTCATTCGTTCTTTTTCTTCACGAATTCTAGCATTTTACTATTTCATATGTTTCACTTATTGCTGTTTTTGTTTCATCCTTTTAACAAAGTTGAGTCTCTACTCTTCCGAAAGTTCCAGACTTTATCTGGGCTCTTTTTATTGACTTTTGCTCATAATAGTCAGTCTCTCTTGCAATTGCTTATTTTGAGCATGATACTATATCAATTAACAAGTACATGAGCAATGTCTCTGAAATAATCCTTTGTTTTTGGTAGAGATATGTTTATTCTTTTCTACATGATTATTTACTATCCATCTTATATTTTTTAGGTAAACTTTTAGTTTATGTTGATAACCCACTGTTCAATAGATTGACTTGCAATTAGATGAGGAGAAATGAGGTCTTTTAAGTAATCATACTGTGATTCTTAGAGTGCTGTTCCATTATTCATCTTTGGTTAATTAAAGATTGATAATAAAATATTAATTGCAGCAAGAACAAACTAAAAGATCATTTCAAGTGATTGAAGGGTTTGTGCTATTTTAATCTTAATATTGACTTGAACTAATTATAATAATATTCAACAGTATGAGTTCAAGCAAAAAGAGCAGATAAAACATTTAATAGGAAGAATTTAGCGATGAGAAAGAGGCTGAATAAGTTGAGAATGAACAACCAGAAGAATAGGTAGAATAGCTAGAGGCAGAAGACAATATGATTGAAGTAGATAATCAGTAGTAGTAAGGAGAAAAGCATGAAGAGTACATGGAGAAGCTAGGAAACAGGGGAATATGCTATATGTCAAGAATACCTCCTTACATGAAGCCAAGCTATATCAAAAAACTACTCTAAAGCTACTTAGTCGAAAGAATATATTTGCTTCCAGAAAGCTAATGGACAAGAAAAAATAGAATCAAAAGGGGAGGCAACAAAAAGATTTGCTTCAGAGAAGGGTGGATCGAATTTTCAGACAAAAGAATGGCAAAACTAGCAGCTCTGACCTTGAATGGTCAAAAAATGGTGGCAAAGAAGGGAAATTTTTATTCCTAAGATGTGTGGAACCTCAAGTATTTGCCTAAATTTAAATGGCATCACCTTACCGAAAGATTGGCCCATGAAGAGAGACTGAAGCGTGAGAGATTAAAGGTAGAACTGGAGGCAGAGAAGAAAGTGGAAGATTTTTACTCCTAAAAGTTAGCAAAGAGCAAAATGATAAACGGAATAGTAAACAGAAAGATGCAAAAAGGCAAGAGCATCAAGGCAGCAAAGCAATAAAGATAATTTTCTCAAGCAAGGATGGCCCCTTAAATAGCCGATTAGTGATGTTGATTCTGACTTATTATGATTGTTAATTTGAACATCTACAGTTATTCAACTTGATTATATTTGATGCGGCCTAGATCCATCTAGATACTCACTACATCCATCATCATCGATATGATGGGCAATAACTTTCCTTTTGGGGAATGCCACGTCAGCCCTGATGAGCCTGAGGAGTCTAGAAAAATCTCTGTGAGAAAAAGGGTACCCTACAGAAATCAAACCTAGAAGCTACTTTTCTAAACCAAGCTAAACCACTTGAAACAGTTGAGCCATAGAAATGTAATAAATATCAAAAAAATTTAAGAACTGCCTGATAAGGAGTTCATGCTTTACTATAACTATGTACCTGAATCTTTGGAAAATGCCTTTGAGGAAATAGGTCATGATACTTTCAAAGATTTAAACAGACAGATTATTCAGCTTGTGATTCATCTTGCCAAAAACTATATTTTGACTAACTTTAGAGCCAATCGCTGTGGAGTTGTGTTTGTTGATGGAAAATTTCTCATTAAATATTACCTGCCTTTGAAATAAATTGTGATTACTTAGGATATTCAGGCGCTCTAAAGGTCAGTACAAATGTTCAAAATACAAGCCATGAACTTCATAGATAGCCTCAGATACCCAGAAAATATCGAAACGACAGCCTCAAAAACTTCACTTGACTTTAATCTCAGAGTACTGAGTCCAAAGGCAGAAAGAACAAAACATTCTGATATTTTTTCCCCTAGCAGCGCTCGGAAAATGTCAAGTGAAACTCTGAAGAATAGAAAATTTTCACATTTCCATGAAACAATGAATGAAATTAAGAAAAGAAGAGAATCTCAGGACTCTACTCAAGTGACCCAGAAGAGAATTACAAGTCTGAAAAGAACTTTCAACACCATTAGAAATGAATCAGAAGGAAAAAGATACCTATAAAAATCAAAAGAGAAACTGAATATCCAAGTGGAGTTGATCAAGATAAGAAGCGCAAGGGCTATGAGATTATTTGAGGTTTTAAAGAAGGACATAACAGACTACGTAGCCTTGTCTCGGCTAGTATCATTGTGTAATGAATTATGATAGTATACATTATCGTGAATATTCATCAATCTTCCTCTTCCACTTGAATGTTCAGTTCCGTCCCAGGGTGATACATTATCAGCTCAAGATGCAATCGTCGATCATGAAAAGCCTTTGGGAGCTATGTTTTTTGAGTTAAAACTTCCATCGTATTCTACTTCTTCCATTCTATATATTTACTGTTCATGTTCAAGTTCATCGTTATTGTGGTGTTTTCTTAAGTTTTCCAGTCTTTTGAAAAAAATGGTATTTCTCCTTAAACTTGAACTTCTCCTTCATGCTTGGAGACGTATAGTCTTATGTTATTTTTGATGCCTACCTTTTATACTTTTTCATCCTTGAATTTTCTTTAGAAGTAGAAAATTCCGACAGAAAAGGCTCCATTTCCAGTTAGTTGAACATACCTGAGTTTGATAGTGTATTTCGAAGTCAGTAGAAAAGGTTGGGCCGAGCATATCCGATGAGGCATATGTTTCTCACCTTTAAGCTTGATATTGGCCCCATCAATAGCAAAAGAGCTGGCCTGAAGTGTGGTCATATCCCACCCAAGTTCATCCTTGCTGATTGTCCTTTTATTTAACTTTTTATGTTTTTTAACGTCACCTTCACTGACACAGATCCCCATTATTATAATTATCAATTACTAACACTAATTTGATCATAACTTCTAACCATTCTCAGTTACAGGACTTTGGATGTCTCAGGATAAAATCAAAGATAAAATTGTCCACAATAATTATAGATTAACTTTTATTAACCCTAACAATGTAGAGTCTCGAAGTTCCCAACCATGTAAAAGAGAAAGAGGAGGAAAAAACTCCATCTGCCCTTCACCCTCGCATATCTGTCACGATTCCTGAGAGAGAGCAACAAATATCGAATCCTGAATCATAAGCGACAAGCTTCAAGGAGAGTGTGTTTTCTTTGCCAGTAGAAAGTGCTCGGTTAGTGCATGTGGGCTCCAAAACGAAAAAAGTTAGCCAGAATCAAAGATTTATCCCGAGCTATTCTTTGAAGGACCTCAGTCGTATTTTGAGTGTTTCTAAGATTGGAAAGCTTGTAAATCTTCCAATATTTAGAGAAACGTTGTTTACCGGAACAAAATTGACAAGGTCATTTCTTAAGAAAAGACTCGAATTCAAAAGGTTTAGGAGACGATGATGTTTCAGAGAGAGAGAAGGCTGAACAAAATCTAAAATGTCAAAAAATATCAGCGACTCGGAAGTCCTGGTCTCAAAGAATAAAAACAACCCCGAAAATTCAAGAGGACTGAAGATAAAAAACAAGAGGAGGATAAAAAGTTCAAAAGAAACAAGTAGCAAAAAGAATAGTAATAAAATAACCAAAGGATGATCCAGGGCAAGCTTATCAGAAAGATCAGAGAAGATCCAAACATGAAAATGATTTCCTTGATCCCTGAACAACTAGGAGAGTACACTGATTCTGCTCTGATTTAGCCAAGTGCTGCAGAATCAGAGATGCTTCAGAATTCAAGTGAGAGTAAGAAAGGTACAATTCAAGGGAATTCATAGAGTTTAAATGTATTTACTGAAATGAACAACGAAATTATCTAATTACCAGAAAATGAAAAGAAAACGTCAGAGCGTGGGTGAGAATATGTGATAATGTCAGGAGATGTTTATTATAATTTTAATTCGTATGGCATTTTTATCTTCCATCATCGGATTCGCGGTGTATCTTCCTTTATACTCAGAGATGTTATGACCTTCTACCTGCCAATTTTCTATACCTTCAAGTTCGTCGCCAGTCATGATCTATCTAAGGTAACAAAAATCCTCAAATTCTGGTGCGTTCTAACTTTCAGCAAGATCCTGCAGTACGTCTACTCAAAAATTCTGGCAGAGTATATTGATTCTTATGCAGAAATCTCGACATCATCACTGACTTGTGTCTGAGCGCGCTGTTGATTGCCAAGTAGTTTGAGTTTAGTGAAAAAATATATGACAGTGTAATCCGACCATTTTACAAAAATAATGAGTAAACGATCAACAACATCTCCAAACACCTTGAGGTATACTTCGAAAAACAAACACGCAATGTTCAGTCCAAAGTCAGCCAAAGCGCTTCAGACAGTATTTGTTCCCTAATGCAGAGATACGCGGATTCATTGGAGATATTTTGGTAGGCACTCTAAATCCCAACAACAAAAAGAAAGACAGAAGAGAAGAAGAACGCTCCTCCAGTCATGACGATGAAGATGAAAGAGATGATAGGGAAGACAAAGACGACTGACCAAATGATGAAAACTCGTTATTCAAGTATTCTTCCTATCGAACAATCATCCACTTGAAATTATGCCAAATTCACTAATTTTTGATAACGTGGAAGAACTAACTAAAGCTCTTCTCGACCTCCATTATTTTCATCGAATAATAGTCACAGCTTTCTTGCAACTCTTGAATCGTCATTTTTTATTTCCAGTTCTATTACTCAATGACGCTAAAGGTTTTCATTGGCTTTTCGACTCCAAAATCATCTACACAGGGAATATTGAGATGTTCAGATTTTTATCTTGAATTGTTAGGTGCTACCTTTCTTTCTTCTTTTTATGAATAAGCCAATACTCGATGAAAAGCTCCAATTTTTTTATTTTAAACAATATTCTATACTGCTTCCTCCAAAACTGTGAATCCTTATCTGCAGTGATCAAGAACATTTATATTTTTATTGCGAGTGAGCCTGAAAAGAAATTATTGATAAAGATTGAGTTATCTGAATGTCAATAGACTTACTTCTTGTTGACAAGATTATTGATATTGACGAAGGCAGTTTATATCTTAAGAGCGGCTAATAGGAACTTGACTTATTCGATGGCGTCCTCACACTGATAAATTTTATTCATAAAAACAATATACAATCCTACTTGTTTGATTATCAAATTATATAAATATTCAATAGTTTCAATGAACCTTATTGTATCTGTCTTATATTTCTATGAATTTTAAACTATTTATGTCCTTTCCTTATATTTAATAAAATTAACACTGTACATCTATGGAGGAACTTTATGAGCAAATCAAGGACCGATGCCTGAGAATTCAGGAAGTAGTCACTGGATCGGTCACTCACGAAAGATTTCGAATGCTGAAGGAAGAGTAGAAGATGCGTGTCGAGAAAGAAAATTTTATCATATCAATGATGAGAGCGAACAAATCAATGCAGGTCATTCCTAAAAGGTAAATATATGTAAAATAGGCAGTTTGTACTTCAAGTTTAGCTATTAAATAATGCGGCAGATCAACCCTGAGTTCGAGTACGAGATCAATTTTGATCGTTTGGATGACAATTTTCTCAACGATTTCGTGGGAATGTACAGAACCTTTTTCAGCAAATACGAGTAAATATTCAACTTCAAACTGAAGATCCAAAATTTAATCAGGCCCACCAACGTAGTTTTCAGTCGATTCAGCACAATCTCATTATAGATCTTGTCAAGTATATCGTCGATTTCAGCAGAGATTACTACCAACAGACCTGCTTCTGGTACATGAAGGCCAACAGCAAAATTGAAAAAATAGAGGAGGAGCAATAAAACACAGAGGACAGCTATCCGAAAGAAAAAATAGATAAAAAACAAATGCCGAGGGCTAGTTTCAACTAACTCATCATCCAGCGAGATTCTTTTAAGAAAAATAGCAGTGAAAGTCGGAAGGATCCTCTAAAAAATTATGACATTCTTTAGGTTGGCAGTTTTTTTCCTCTTTCAAGCCAGCCAAAAGATGGCAGCACTAACATTGAAGTCTTAAAGATCAAGATCAATTAAATTTATAGATAGATGAAATCAAGGAATCAATTAATAAAAGCCAGCGTTAACACATACTACAGCAAGTTTTATGGCTAGAGCAGTGATTTGAAGCAGAAAGAGTATTGTGAAAAAGAAAACGATCCGATCAACAAAGCCACCTATCCTTTTAAACTGAGTCTAAATGTTGAGAAAAATGGCTTCAACTACATCTCAGTATGCTATTGCGATGCAAGGACCTATATCAAAAATAAGGAAAAAAACCTGATGCCTTTAAGAGTCAGTCAGAGGTTCATTCCACCCATAGACATGAGACCTAGGTTGGATTTTATGTTGACCAGTCTCAAAATTATAAGGATATCCGACAGCTATCTTCCTCCTCTTATTAAGAACAATTCAATGCCTTCAACTCCCAAGGACGTTGTAAAGATACATCCCACCAACAATGAAAGAACTCACCTGATGTCCTCGAGTTCAGCAGCCAACGAATAATAGATAGACCGGAAAATGAGAAGAAAATCGCAATATCAGGGTATCTAATCCAACCCGGTGATATCTGAGCCAAGATTAGACAAAGACAAGTCCTACAAGAAGCTGAACGAGCTCAGAAGAAATTTTAGATCTGAGGACAAACGAGAAGGAGGCATTTTATCAACAAGCAACAGCAATACAAATCCCAACGACCCTGAGAAAAAGATATTTGACTGGCTATAGAAATTAAGACAAGTCAAAGAGATAGAACGTAAGAAAATAATGGGTTTATGCTGACTTTCTGATATTTTTAGAGTTCACTATCAATACTGTCGTGATACAGTCAATAGTTATAATACTTGCATTTGCAATTTGAAATAACTATGAACAGTTACGGCCATCCACGAAGAAGCTTCCATTCTGAAAGTAAATCATAAACTATTCAGGCAGTGAATCAGATGTCGAAGTGGAGTAGAATAATTTCAGAATAACAGCCAATCCAGGACATGTGGTAAAACAGGATAAATACAACGAGTCATCAGAGTCAGATATATCATCATTTTCTGAAGATTAATATTAAGTTGTTAAACCACTTCCTAATGCTCAAAATAAAAAGACTATTTAAGTCAGATAAGATTCTTAGTCGGAAGAAGACTCTGAAGATTCCAGTGGCATTGATCTGATCGAACAAAGGATCAAAAGATTGGAACAGGATCTATAAAATAAAATTGATAAACAAAAAAAAGTACAATAAATCAAGTTCAAATAGCCAGTTGCTACACTTGAAAAAAAACCAGAGTCAAAACCACAAGTTATAAAAAATCAGGGAATGGCCAACCCTCCTTTGCCTCCTATGAGAGTAATAGAAGCCTATCAACCAATCACCCAAGGTGGAATGATTGAAAATCGCCACACAACATCTTAAAATAAAAATAAACTCAACTTTATAGAAAGAGAGGCTCCAATGATGATGAAGGAAACAATGAAGCCAATAAACAGTGAAGTCTATGTGAAAGATGAACCTGCCAAAAAATCTCCCAAAAGAAAAGAGTCAAAGAAGGAGCTAACGAACAAAAATTCATCTATCACTCTTGAAAAATCAAAAGCTTCAAGCAAACCAAGAGCGAAAACTTAAAACAATGCTACTGCCTTATTAAACAAAGCATACAAGCAAATTGATGATCTTCACAAAGTAGTCGAAGATCTGAAGTAAAAATTAATGCTATATAGACACGAAAACCATAGTTTAAAGGAGCAGCTCTCAAAATCCAGGAAAAAACATTCCTGTGAAGAGGTCCAGAAGCTTAAAAATATCAGTTCTGGAGGTGATTTAAAGCTATAAAAGCAGATTGAAACACTGTAATTGTTCCATCACATAGGAAAGCTATTTAGTAACTGCAAGTGAAATTAAAGAAATCGATAGCTAAGAAAATGAAAGCTCGAGGCGACAACACCCAGTTGACGTGACCCTACCCAATGATCAGATAATATTTCTCCAGTAAGATTTCTATTATTATTCATAAGCCATAATAAGATGTGGCTAGTCAAGAAGGCAGCGTCTAAAGTTAAGTAAATTAAGCAAACTGTGATAAAGGAATAGACATAAGCTGAAAAGCTTATCAACAATATCATAAGCAATAGCAATACTATTATGCCGATGAAGGAAATGTCGGAACTGGCATCAAAATCATTCGAAATGGATTGGTTTGAGGATATAGTCAGGTTTACTACTGATAAGCTGAATGATATTAAAATAGAGAAGAAAAGTCTCAAAAAAAGATTGAATTTGTTGGTTCTTGTCACATATTTGATCAAATACGGGGCTGGTGGATTCATTGACTAATTTAGGGCTCTCGATTCCACCTTCACAAGATATGAGGTCTTACAGTAAACTGAAGGAGAGGAAAAACTTAAAATACTCCTTAGCGATTTGAACCAAAGAGCCGAATATATCAAAACTTTACTGAATGACAAAAACGTTTTGTCAAGGGAGAAGGAAATAGCTTGGATGATTCGGCAGAAGATGACTTCTCAGATAGGCGATTACTCCCAACACTCCAAAAAATATGAATATTCAAACACAAATGAAGGTGAGGCCAAATAATAAAATGAGTACAAAATGCAAAAGGTTGAGACTTTTTTGGAAATGTATGTCTGGAAGTATACTTCCAAGATAGATCGAAAACTTGATGAAATCACAGATGCAATCATTAATAAAATTGACGACTACCTGGATGGATAAATTCCTGAAAGTTTTGATATTGATGAATTGGAGGAGAAAAAATAGCTGGAATAGAGTCCTCAAAAGAAAACAAAGAAGAGAAGCAAAGATAGCATCGATATCAAGCAGGAAGAGTCTGGTTTTGTCAAGGAAAAAAATCAGATCGAATAAAATTTACTTGACCTAAAGGAAGAACCAAAAGTATAAATTATTCCCGCCAAAGGTGAATAACAGAAGGAAGAGACTCATAGCTAGACGATTGAGCTTCCCGTCATCAAGCTAGATCTTCCTGAAACAAAGACAAAATCAGATGGAAATATTGAAGAAAAGAAGGCTTAGATCAGTGCAGTTGAGTGAGCAGGATAGATTGTGATAATTTATTGTGTGATATTATAAATTTTGATGAGATTTACTTTGAGAGATTTTGGCTTTTGATAACTGCTGTTGTAGTTATTTATTTGTATTGGAATTTCAAATGGAGGAACTAAACGAACTCAAAAATTTGGTTATGCAAAATCTCGAGAAAAACGGCTACCTCAGCAACATTAGGGCCCAAATCAGGTCCTCAGTCTTCAAGACAATTGACTCCCAGGAGGGATCTTCAAAGAAAGTACCTACCATCCTATTCAGGCATCTCCTTTCTACAGTTAAAACCTCAAGGTTCAGAAACTCGCCGAGAGTAGTCAAGGTCAAAATGCTCTGCAACTCATTCAAGAGTTCCTACAGTTTTACGAAATGGAACATACCACAAAGATTTTCTCTTCGGAAGCCAACATGAAGGGCGAAGCCAAGCGTGAGAAAGTTGCTGAGGAAAACAATGTAAAACCCAATAACGATGAGCCTGTCCTATACAATATTTTCTCGAGCTACTTGGCCAAAAACAAAAAAGCTGTTCCTGCTCCAAAAAAAGAAAGCAATATTGAAAAGCTTTCCCAGATGCCTGTTCAGATGAAGGAGGACGAGAGTGAAGGCTAGGTACATTTTCAATAATTAAGGTTGAGTAAGAAATCGTGAAGAACGAGTCAAAGAAATTTGGTGGTATGGGCGAGAGCGAATAGTTCGGTCAATCTCACGGTTATGACATAACTGTGGATTCTTTGAAGTTGGAGGAATATGACTACTACGAATAAATTGAGGAATGATTGATAATTGACTTTGATTGACTATAGTGTTTCTCTTATAATGATGGAGAGCAACTAAAATTCCAAGGTTATCTGGATAGGTGATCTAGATACCTGGATGGATGAGGGCTATCTGCAAAATTTAGTAGGATCGCTTGGCTACAGTAAAGAGCTGTCTTCGATCAAATTGATTAGAGATAAGGTTACAGGTTTGCCCCTGAAATATGGCTTCATTGAATTCATCAATCACGATACAGCTAATAATTTCTATCTGAATTATAAAGGTAGAACGATTCCCAACACAACTAAGCAGTTCAAACTGAATTGGGCTTCCTATGGTGGAGGGATCAAACCTGGATCAATAAATCCTTCAAAAAACAACGATCAGGATATGCAAATTTATGTAGGAGATATAGACACATCAATCACCGAACATAAACTTCTAGAGTTGTTCAGAATGAGATATCCTTCTGCCTTTAATGCCAAGGTTATCACAGACAATCAGACAAAAATATCGAAAGGATATGGATTTGTAAAGTTCACTAATCATGAAGAAGCTCATAAGGCAATTGCCGAAATGAATGGGCATAATTTTATGGGGAAAAATTTGAAAGTATCAACTGCTCATCTCAAACCAAAAGAAGAGACCCAGGCTTAAAATTAATAATCATAAAATCAGCTGCTCTTGAGACAAAGACTTTATGCTCAATTTTACTCAATGATAAACGATCCTCAAGTGAAGGCTGAGTATGAGAAGCAAGTTCAGAAGACATTTGGAAATTAGGAGGGGAAGAAGCCAACACTGAAGCAAAGTTTAGAAGGAGTGAGATCTTTGTCATACGCTGAGACCTTGGACTCTATGAAAATGCTGGAAATAATACCCAAGGCGGTCAGCAACAGTCACAGGAGCAAGATGTAATAACGGATATATCAATGATAGCTGCTCGATTTCGATTGTTGAATATAATATACTTACCATGGTGAAGTTTGCCAATAAGCCTAAAGGTCGTCCCTCCAAGCGAAGAACCCTTAAAGTCAAGTACAAGATCGAGAGGAGGGTCAAGCAGCACAACAAACGTATGAGAAGGGAAGCTCGCAAAATGAAAAGCAATGGATTGACTCACAGGAAAACCAAAAAAGATTAATTCTTGCCCAACATGTTCCCCTTCAAGCAGCAACTTCTTGACGAGTACAAGAAGACCCTTCCTCAAACCGAGCAGGTCTAGCTCAATATTCTGGACCAAAACGAATATGGGCTCATCAATCTGGAGAACAAATGTGCTTATTTGCCCAAACCTAAAGAAAATCTCATCAAGAAGTATGTCACAAATCTTGAGCATATCCTCAACAATGTTCAAATAGTACTGGAGCTTTTGGATGTAAGAAATCCTGAAGCTTGTATCGATCAAGATTTCAGAGCTAAATGCCAGCAAAAGAAAGTTAAGATTATCTCAATTTTGACAAAGGCAGACACTGTGTCCAAGGAACATCTCAAAAAGAGCCAAGAGTTTGCTCAACAACATTGTGAAGTCCTTACTATCTTCAGCTGTGACAGCAAGAGAAGAGAACAAAGCACATCTGAACTGATGACAGTATTGAAGCAAACTAATGGAGGAAATATTGTAGTTGCAGGCAAGAAATTCACTGGCAAGCATTCTCTCATCACTACAGTCGCAAGAGCTACCAAGTGCTATATGTACAGTCCATGCGAACTTCAACTTTTCAAGATCAATAATGAACTTCAATTGATAGATTCTCCCTATCAGATAGAGGATAACAGTGGCAATCCTATGTTCTCTGTGCCCAATCCTTTATTGGAAGAAGGTCTTCAGGGCCAGGAATAAAAAATAATCAGAAAAATATTTGTGGGAGAAGGCACTGAACAACCTTTATTCGATAGAGATGATGTTCTCGAGTATTATGAGATACAAGATTACAAGACGGTCACCGATTTTGTGAGCAAGGTGGGAAGAGCCGGCAAATTTTTCGGAAAGGGAGGAACAATTGACGGGGCTAGAGTCAGAGCCAAGGTTCTGACTGACTGGTTCAGTGGAAAGTTGAACTTCTTCTTAGAATGATCAATATTGCCTTATGTTCATATTATTAAAATCATTTACGTCTGAATGAAGTTATCGTCATAGCTCTATTATCAAGCTACAATCCTCTCAAACTTTGATAAATATTTGTTTCAATTGGAGGAATATTTTTACCTATTTTCAGATCTAATTTGTCAATGACTGCACGTATACTTTTTCTATTCATGACCTCAGGGACAGGTTTTTCTTATTTTTGAGAAGTTTTTTAGCGTTTTATCAATGGAGTCTTTGGTAAAGATATTATTTAGCATCTATCTTATCCCAAAAGTTTCAAATTAGTTGTACTGTATCTTTGACGATTGACTTTAATGAAATTTTTTGGGTCTTTGAACTTGTTCGATTGGATTGAGGTTTGACTTCTGGATACTTAATCAACCTTCCTTTAAATTATTCTTGGTCTATTTCTATGTTCAGATGTACGAATGACTTTGGATGATGTTTTTGCCTCAACAGATCTGGTCATTCGAGTTGGTGGACGAGGAATAATTTGGCATCTTTGAATTTAATCAAAAGGATTAACTTCTTCTACATCCTCTTACTCCATTTGTGGTAATTCAAAGTTTTACTACTCTTCTGAGACGATCCTATTTTATTATCTTCTCTGCCTTTGTCTTCCTAGGATGACTAGGTTATTAAACTCGCTCAGCTGATAAGGCTATAGGTCTTCAGCACTATCATGATCATCACTCGAAACATCATCATCGAAAGTTCCTTTATTTACAACCACCTTCACCTATTCGATAACATCCAATAGCATAATTTTTTTTCTCTATTTTTTTTCAATTTCGTGTTACTTTTATCTATTTTTTCCTTATCGTTGTTTTTCTCTTTGCAGTTTTCTTTCCCTTGAAATCACTTCAAGTTCTTACAATCCCATCAAAAATTGAGTGAGACCCATTGCTATATTTTTTCCCATGTCTTCCCATGTTTCAGTCGTGAAATTTAAAGTTTTCATTACATTGGGATCATAGTACAGACCAACGGAGCTTTAGACTGTGTAAGCATATGGAACTTTCAGTTGAGTGAGAGCAACTGCTCTTGCTGCCGACCTTTTTGCTTATGATATCATAAAAGAACAGCTATAAAATCTAAAAGCAGGGTTCAGCTTTTCAATCAATTTTGGAAAAGCTCGACATCTGTAGTATTCTCTATGGGAAATCGGATAAGCTGGGCCATAGAAGAATGTATTTTTTCTCATAGAGTGCCCGTGAAAATCTAAGAAAACTAAAACCTTGTATATCTTTTGGAGTCTAGCTATGAATGTTTTTGTCAAATATACTTAAGGATACAGGTCTCTTCTGACTGATAGAAACTCTCTGTTCAAATCTTTTCCAGCGCCACTTGTCCGACTGTTTCCCAAAACAACTCCATCTGGATTAAGCATTGGAATGATGAAAAAATTGGTCCTGTCTCTGAGATCAGAAGCTTCCTGGCTGGATCCAATAAGCCATTATATGAAGCCTCTTAGAACATATGACCCACTAGATTCAGCAGGGTGAGCTCTACCAGTAATCACAATATTCTTTTTCGGATATCCGATGAAGCCCTTTGTGGCATGATTTGTGATATGAAGCAGAGGAAGTTGGAGGCCTGAAAGTGATCTTCCAAGGATTCCTTTCTTCAGATATTTGCTCTTCATCCATGTTTGTATATCGCTGTGCAAATCACTATATGTATAGGGAGCACAATAGGCAAAAAAAATCTAATCGTCTTCAAATTCAGGTTGATAGCTGAAACTTAATCGAAAAAAATTACTACCTTTGCTGCCTAAAAGGTTGTATCTCATGGAAGAAGCCTACAATTCGATGTCCTCTCCTTTTTGAGTCCATCCTTCTCCTCTTAAATTAAAAGCTTTGGTGGATTTCACAAAAGGTTTCAACCCTTGATCGTAAAGTCCTGGGCGTCGACCTAAGTTGCAGATATTAAATTTGATGGAGTTACTCGTGTTACTTCGATTTTTGATACTAAAGTGGAACCAATTAGTGTGCCCTCGTGAATTGGAGTCGACTCTCAGAAATAGGTCATACTCTAAAGGTCCTACTTTGATTGCACAGTCAAGATTGCCGTTTTAGAAAGCGCTATTGAAAGCAAGCTCCTCTTGCGAGATTGTTGGGTTCATGCCCTCGAAAGCTCGATAGAAGAAGGAGGAGCGATAGTGGTGGTTATCTCTGAGGCGCTCCTGACTACTCCAAGGTCTACATTCATGTAATTGCTATTGAAGATTCGTCTGAGAGGAGCAGGGTATGCTCTGCTGCCACCGTCTTGGGCCTCCTATGCCTTGAACTCCTCGTTGTATGCGTATCGCTTGTGCATTGCCAGAGTGTGGATGTATCTCGGCCCCAGGTAGTGAATGCGATAGGGATGAGGATTGTTCAGCTTGGTGAACTCCTTTGATAGCAATTAAACTGGTAAATGCTCAAATTGAAGAGGCAAAGCAGGTATTTTTTAGTTGAGAGGTTCGCTGAATTTATATGATTTTACGTAAGGAGGACGCTGAGCTCAGGTTATGTAATTTAGCGATTTTTCATTTATTATTATAGTGTCAAATAATCATCTAGTGATAGGAACAATAGGAACAAAAATATGAGAATAATCATTTTAAGACTGATGGAAACCTTCCATTCTAGTTTCGACGGACCATATGACTTTCTGGGTTCACTTTTCTGCCTGCTAGTTTTTCCTTGGGAGGGCTCTTCGATATTTTAGATGCATAATTCTTCAGCTAGCTATCACAGGAAAGGCAAAACCATGGCTGTTTAGCGAGAGAAACTTCTGCTTCATTCTATCTATTTTATTTTTCATAAACTTGAGCAATGAAGTTATTGAGTCTGGCCTCAATTCTCTTCAGACCCTTCTCATAGTCAGCGTGTTCGACTTTTCTCTTTAGGAGGAGTCGGCATTCTTCAATTCCTGTCTCCAGGCTGTTGAGAACCACGACCATATCGTTATTTGTGGCAATTTTTGTTTACATTTCCCTCAGGCCAGACTGCATCTCCATCTTGAGTTTGTATATCTTGGTCGAAAGAATTTTCCAGTCCTACTTGGTTTCATTTGGCTTGATTACAACAGTCTT
>Ga0100378_1001799_pt1 | contig 21920 bp, 21 predicted proteins | sample CryGeymeta201502_FD_81535 | JGI IMG/M metagenome (GOLD analysis project Ga0100378, IMG submission 81535) | Groundwater microbial communities from Crystal Geyser aquifers in Utah, USA - Crystal Geyser metaG 2015-02 | ecosystem: Environmental > Aquatic > Deep subsurface > Groundwater | place: USA... | reverse complement strand
GGAGGTTGAACAGACTGGTGATTCAAGTTGGCGACTGAAGACTATCGGTGACTTGATTGGTAAGGTTGCTGATAAGTTTGTTGAATTTATTGATTGAAAGGCTGAGAATTGTGACTTTATGATAGTTGGGGTTGTTCATAAGATCTGTTACTTTTCTGATATGCCTGCTAGTGATGTGCAGCTGGTATTGTTTACACATGCTCTTGTCTTTCTTCTCTGTAGGATTCAGGCTTGGAGCCCTATTTTGGCTCCATTTTTTTGCTTTCTTTATATATTTATGACTCACGAGGAGGAGCTTATTGTCGATGTATGCTGCCTCCACTTGATATCAAAGGTGATGAGATCCTAACTTCTGATTTTTGATTATTTGATCTAGAGACATGTGATGAAGGTTGTTGACTGACTTTAACAGATTGACTTGGCTGCAAGTACTGGCCCTGAATAGAAGGTTCTTGAACTGTTGAGGTTGATTGTCGGTTCTGATTTGATAGCTTTTTATAATTTTGAGGCACTTCTTGTTATTAGGGCTCTCTCTGTATTTTTTACTGTTAATTGTATTGTTGAGGATACACATTGATTTTGGGTTTTTTGTATACTTGCTTGGGTTATTGATAATTTTGTTGACTTTGTTTTCTTGCGGAAGGTTGATGTTGAGGATATCCTGACTCAATTATTTATTGATTCATTGATTGTATTGATTACTTGTGAGTAATAGGTAATGGTTCTTCGAGTATCCTTTATTCTTCCTCCTGCCTTTAGTATTAAAAATGTTATTCCTACTGTATTTGCTGATAAGGCTGCCCTCTGTTTGAATTCGATACCTGTCTTGATTTTTCTTATTGAGGTTGCTGGACTGATTGACTACCAATTGGCATTCGGTTGTATGACCCTGTATTTTGATTGTGCATTGCCTGAGGTTATTTTTCCTGAACTCTCTCGCTTTTAATTTAATTTTGACTTTTTTTTACTTCAACGGTCTGGCAATCTTGATCTACAAGTCTCCTTCTTCCTGAATTTTTCCTCAGGATCTGACTGGCAGGAAGAGAGTTATTATTCCTGTTGTAGTCTATTCTATTGGTTTTATTCTGATATTTTCCATTATATTTTCCAAGAGGAGACTCATAAAGAAGTCCATCGTTATCATCTTCAAGCTATTGTGGTCGATAATTATCATTACCTTAAGTATTATACCTTTGCTTTCTGGCACTTGGATTAAAATCATATTTTCTATCTTTCAGGTTAGTATCTTTTATGGAGTATTCGTCTTTCTTTATTGGATTATAGTTCTGTATTTTTTTGACTTTCGGGTCAGCTTAATCTGCAAGATCTATTGCTGACCAATTTTTATTATTAGACACTTTTTATTATTAAAGTAAAGGCAATTTTATTCGGGATTGATGGACAATAGGTTGAACATTTAAATCTGCCCGAACTTTGTCTGTGTGATTTATAGGCTGAGTTTTATCTATGTATGATTCATTGAGGTTAGCTTGTGTGCTGTGCCTTTTGGGTCTGATTGGAGTCAATTTACCAACGCCTAGTCGGAGTTTCTCTTCGCTTTCATGATTTTTCTGAGGAACACTTTCTTTTCTGATGCTTCTGAGATAGCCATCATTATTAATGTTTTCATGTTTCTGGCTATTTCTCCTTATAGCTCCCATACCAACCTTTGATCTTTAACTTTCTTTTTAGTAATACTGTGAAGAACTATCAATAATAGGCTCGAACCGAAATGAGGAAACACGAGAGACATCATCTCCCATTCTCTAAAATTTCAATTTTATGGGCTCATTTGGCTCAGTCTTGTATTTACTTTTACGTTCGCTTGATTCAGCATACCCACTTAGACTATTTATTTTGCCGGTTGTTGAAGGAAATATCTGAATAGGCTTTATTTTTTTAGGAGGCTCTTTTATAGTGATCCTTGAATTATTGGTTTCGAGAGATAGTTTCTTTAGAGGCTTTGGTCTAAGTTTTTTGGAGTGCTCTGTTGGATTTTCATCAAAATTTCGATAATACGAGAGTTAATTTTTATTGATATCTTAAGAAGCTCCAATATGAGCTTTTGATCTCAGTTACAGAATGCTATTTTTCGTCTTCATCAATTTATAGGCATAACTGATGTTAAGCGTGTAAAAATCTTTGATGGGTTAGCTCAAGTTTCTCATCTGAGTTCGATGGACATGCTCGTAAGCTGACATCAGAAAAGGATCATAACCTTAGTCAAAAACGATGTAGTTGCTCAAAGCTGATTTTTTAAGGAATTCATTATCCCGATCGAGTTTGTCAAACAGTTAGTCAAAGTACTCTAGCTGTTTTTCCGCTCCAATCATTTTTTTACAGATGTAACTGTAATGCATTTTGAGAATATACTCTCCTACCTTCAAATTCGCCTCTCTCAATTCTTTTAAATCTTAGCACAATAAGCTCAACTCTGTAACACTGTGGATTTGTTCTTTATTGTCAACGTTATTGTGCAGTCTCTTCAGTATATTTTTTCGCTACTCTTGATATTTCTCGAGCTGAAAGTAAGGCGACTTATTTTCGAGAGTGAGCATGACTTCCTTTTTTATTATTTCTTCAGCCTTGGCTGGCTCGAGGTCATCAACATATGCCAGAAATATATTCTGATAATAGTCGGCGACTTTAAACTTTGTCCAGCTGTTTAGCAAGTTTAACTGAAGATCAATTGGGATGGAATTATTAGTTCGATAGGCCCCATTCGGTATGTTCAATGTCATAACTTAATTATGTTAGAAAAACAGGTATAGTTTATATTTTATAAGGATCAATAGAATTATTATCAGATTTAATGATCAAAGACTTTTAAACATTTGGACCATCAAATCTGTTGTGTTTCATAGCAGGCCTATCTCATCGGGTCGTAGGGGTACTTTATGTGAGAGTGAGTGCTGGTGCCATTTGAGTGCTCGATGAATATGTGTAAATTGTTTTCACTGTCAACTAATACCTCGTTTTCAACCACACCTCCCTTCTATAGGTTCTCCAACTCCTGGAAACTCATATCTTAGTAATCGAGCTTGAAAACTCTTTGGGATTCCTTTGATTTTGTTGTGAGCCCACCAAGCACCAAAGCTTTATTTTTGGCCACTCGCACTATCATGAATCTTCGGAGAGGAATTGGCAGTTTTAGCTTGCTCAATTCCATCTTGTCCTTCCCAATTATGTATCTTTCGATTGAGTCCAAAGTACCCAGTTCCTTGTTATACCCTCCACAAATCAGCATCTCTTCATCGTTGATCCGACATGCTGCAGCCTGACTTCTCGATATTTTCAGATCAGCAATCGGATACCATCTCGAGGAGACAGTATCATAGTATTAACCTGATTTGATTTGCGATTTATGTTACCCATCGTAGCCTCCGAAAAGGAAAACCTTTTGATTGTGATAGACAGAAGCAAAAAAGTTTCTGAAGGTTGGCATCTGAACCTTGTTGGACATGAGTTTTTTGTTGTGGAAGACCCTAAAGTTATCTCCGGCCTGTCCTCCAAGCAAATAGTATTCATTTGTTGTGGGGATGAATATTACTGAAAAGTGAAGAGGAAATTTCTTGCTCTCATTGCCAGTATCGATTTTCCATTTTTGCCTAGCAACGCTAAATCGACCGATAGATGAGCCTCCAAATTCAAACCAATAGCAACTTTCATGAAGCATCAAAGTTGAGTCCTTGTAATAATTATTTTTTGGTGGCCTAGTCTCCATCTGCTCTTCTACAAGATCTTTTTTACTGGGTTCTTATTCATGAGCTGGTGGTTGCATAGGGAAGGTTGATTTGAGAGAGGCTGTCGCTCCATAGACGCTTTCTCCTCCTTTTGTGATATTGTTGTAGTTGTCGTTGTAGTATTTGATGAGTTCGTTGAGAGGTTTGCCTTTCTCTTTGCAGCTGAGTTACTTCTCGTAAAATAAGGCCTCTATTTAGCAGAAACTTGGTCGATCTGATTATTCGAATCTCAGGAGTAAACCCATCAGTTGAGCAAACTGAGGCGAATACATTTTTTATATGATCTTCAGGTGTTCTTTTATGAGTTTTTAGCCATTGACTTAGATCGTTTTAGAGTTGAATCCTGTAACTTCCTTCATGAGGGCAAACTGAATCAACACAAGACCAGCACTAAAAACATCCGATTTATAAATATTGTGCTAAGCAAATCGAGAATTGCCATCTATGACATGAGCCTTCCACAATATAGGTGATAAGTACTGTGGAGTACCTCTAATGGTAGCCATCGTAAAGGTCTACCTTTCATCATCGTTGGGATCATAAAAATAGTCTTTGCTCTAGCCGAAATCGATAATTTTCACTTAATTGTTGGGCATGATGAATATGTTAGCAGGTTTGACATCACGATGGCAGATTCCTTTGCTCTGTAGGAAAGAGCACGTTGATATCAAACTACAATACATAGTGACGAGTTATGCCTCAGTCCAATAGATATTAGCTTTCTTTCTTTTGCGATACTGCACCTCTAAGTTGCTGTTCTTGTCCATTAACTCAGTGACTATACCAATTTTGAATGTGTTGTAGCGTGTTTCACCCAAAAAGTAAGCATAATATTTGATAACGTTGGGATGGTTCTGTACTTTTCGGAGCTGTTAGGCCTCTTATTTGAATTAGTTGAGCTTATCGAGGGTTTTTGCTTATATTTCTTTGAGGGCATAGAACTTGCCTGTTGGTATGTGGACTGCTTGATATATTTTGGTGTTCTTTTTGCCGGAGCCAAGAATTTACAGCTTCTTGAAGTCGGACTTTCGGAACATCTCTAATATTTTTATTATCGTATAACTGATTTCAATATAACTCCAAAAATAGCATGATCAATTCTCCCCACTCACAAATGTGTTCACAATCTATACTTCATCCTCCACATCATACAAATAAACTCCGAAGTGAATTCTCTGGCTCTGATTCACCTCTATGTTGAGATCTTCTTCCAAGAAGCGAGACACAAAGGTCACTCTGCCTTTGTCATACTTGACCTTTATTACATCGTTTTGGTTGACTTAAAATTTGCGGATGGATCTTCCATTGGCATCAGGATCTGAATGTGAGTAGAGCATGTTGTTGCTAAGCAACATGTAGCAACCGTGGTTCATGTAGTTTGAATCAGGGACATACTTATAGCCATGAGCCTCGACAACATCTCTGATGAAGATGCCAACCCCCACACATCCTTTGATCCTGGTCAATCTGAAACTAACAGTCTAATTTGCATCTTTGGGAATGGGATCATAAGTAAGTGCGATTCTTTGATTGATAAGTGGAGGTTGTGTCTGAATGGCATATCGACCAACCACATGAATACTTTTTCCCTTGTATTCTGGACTATATACAATGAAGAACTCAAATTTGAGAATTGTGTTGATGTTGTGGTCAATTTACTCCAATGTTTTAATGTTGCAATTTATGTCATGGATGTCTTGACATGCGCAGCCTGTTAAATTGTTGCAAATGAAGGGGCAAAAGTGGCATCCTTATGTGAGACACACTTTGTGGAGAGGTTTCTTCTCCTTGCAAGTGACGCCTTTGAAGTTATCTCGCATGGTCCTCATTGTGCCAATTATAATATATTTATGTTTGAAGAGGAATAATTTTTGGAACATCAGAAGAAGTTGTCAGCTCAGTCCAGCAGTTAACCTCCTGATAAAAGGTGGTGCCTTTCTCGAGCTCTGTACAACTATATAATACCTTCCTTTTCTACTAATTCGCGCCTTAGACCTTCAACTTCTTCTTGTAATATAGTTAAGGCCCTTTCCCACCTCTCTAAAATTTCCTTGGCATGATTCTCCTCCTTCAACTCTTCTACTATATGTTTTGGCTTTTTGTCAGTATGATGCGATGTTCCTTTGCTTTTGCTTCTCTTTTCCTTTTTTTGACTGCTTCTCCGAGGATGATCATTTTTCACTTCCTTCTTGTAAAGAGCAAGATAATCCTGAAGAAGACTACTGACTTCCAATCGATCAGCCTGTTATTCCTTCTCTTTAGCGATCAACTTCAATGCTAGCTGTTATTTTTATTGACTGATGCGAGCAGACTGAGCTGTTTATTGTTGATACAAACTTCTCCATCTTTAGCATTGGCACTCATTTTGCTTTGAGATCAATAAATCTGCTGCCTTTTGTGCGATTATCTGAGCCTCTTCTGGAGAGACATCATCGTTTGTCTCGGAAGATGAACTATCGAGTTGAGTGAGAGCATTGCGGATGGTGATGAAGCCAGCAATGTAGTCATCCGTGTCTGTAAGAATGGTCTGCTGCATTCTCATCAAATTGTCATACTTTCTTTTCTCTTCTAGGTACTTGGCTTCGTAATCCTACATTTAAATTTTATAAGCTGTAAAAATCAAGTTTAACTTTGAGGGGCCTTCTTTTCTGAACCTTAAGATGAAGAGCTTTTTAACAAAAGTTGGCGATTCGATTGGCTACTTTGACTTCTCTCCTGTGATAGCTTGTGAGGAGTAGAAGGATGATCTGGAGAGCCTGACTCTATTTTTTGAAGTTCAAGCAAAGGTTGGGTCTCTTCATTCAGAATGGAATTCTAGTCATTGTTGCTATTTTCTTATACTTCTTCAACTGCAGGACCAAGATCTATATTATCATGAGTAATTTATGGATTGTCCTCAATTTATTTCTAAGAATTTTGATTCTCTGTGTTTTCTTCTGGTGGTGTATATTTTTAAATGAGACTCATGGTCTGATCCATATGATATCCTGCATAAAGCTTCTCTTAATAGTTATTTTGCTTAATTTTACTAACATTTTATTCGTGGTTTTATGATATTTGGGGTTCAATATAAACAGAAGGAACAAGTTGGTCATTTAGAGATATATTTAAGCAGGTTTCTTAGAGATCCATTGGCTCTGCTTTCTTTTAGTCAGTAACTATCAGATGCTTGATTTCTTGAGACAAGTGATCAAAATCTGCCTATCGAGAAGTCGATAAAATGCCTTAGACAATTTTCTCCAATTCTATCACTAATTACTCATCTTGAGGCAAGTATTCTCTCAGAGATGGGAGTAGAAACTTCAAAGCCACAAATAATTTATTGAGAGCTTCCTAGCTAATAACATCGGCCTTCATCTATACGATTTTTCTTAAAATTTTAATGGTTGGCAGTACATCATTTTTTTAACAGGCCCTTGTCTCAATACAATGGAGAACTCTTTCCAAGTATCCAATAAGTCTGTTATGATGGCACCTAACAAGTTGAATAATGATGTCCATTGAAGCTATTGTTTCAACACTAACCAAACAGGCGTTGATTGAACTGAGAAGAATGCTATCAGTCTCTGAAAATTATTAAGGCAGGACAAATGTAAGAAGAGTTACCATTTAGACAATGATGCCTTTCATTTGTTGATCAACTGAAGGAAATACCTTGGCTAGCAGTTCGAGAAGATTAATATTTTCATTTTAGAGGTCGTAGTCGATATAACTGAGATCAGAGTACAGATAAGATGACCTATATCTGCTCGGGTTTGTTTTGAAGTTTTCATTTTAGCTCAAACCCAACCAAATTCTATCGTACTACCGCTGTAGGATATTTCTGAGAAGCAAAGGACACAAAGATAGACCTTCATAAATTTTACTTCTGAGATAGAACTTGTTTAGCTCAGAATTTTCATTATCTTGAATATCAGCACAGAAACACAGCTCAATGGTGAGATGAATAGCATGAGTCATAGGAGAGCTGATTTTAAGTAAAAAAGTTGGAGCCTTATCGATGAAATCTTCCATTATCAGAAAAAGACACAATCTGAGCATATGACAGTATTCTTCCTAGTTTTAGATCTATTATCCACATTACTCATCAATCGAAGGTAATTAACCAGATTGTGAATCGTTCTAGAGTTATTGTTTGACTCTTGGCTTTTTGAAAGAAGTCAGGCCGAATCTCTATCTGATTTTCGATACTGCCTGAATGATCATCTAATATGCAACTTGTATCTCCCAAGGCTCCATCTTGAACATCTAGAGAAGACTGACTGCTCGGGTGACTAAATATACTTTCAAGTACCTCTGGCACAAAGATAGATGAAAAGCTAGTAGATCGTATTTGTGGAGAAGTATCGAGGTCTCATTAATTTGAAGGGCATAAAATACAGTTTCATTTATTTCCAGTCATAGCCCGTGATAGCATCTTTCAGTTTGGAAAAATCTTTGCGGTACTCAAAAGATTAGCTGTACCTTATTGGAGCTCTTCTGATTCCATTGAAAAGGATTCTCAAGTAATGTTCGTAACTTCTACATATTTATCGGAGATGTTAGTCCACAATGTCAAAAGCAGTCTTATTCTTCTCAAAGCGACTCCTCTGAAGCACTCCTTCCATAAATTTAAAGTAAAAGTAAATAATATTGGAATTATTGATTTCTTCCCCAATAATCTGTTGGATGATGAAATTTTTGATGTTACTGAGTAGAGCTTTGATAAGGTTAGCGTTGATTTCAAAAAGAACAGCTCTTGTGGCTGAGTTCAACAGTTTATTCAGGTTGATGCCTAAAATCAAAGCTATTTCAATAGTTTACTGACTGCTTCGATATATAGCCAGAGTATCCAGAATCAAAATAAAGGCGTGGACGATTCCTTCAATGTACATCCTGTAGTTTGGCTTAGATTTGAAGAATTTTGGATGAGCTCGAGAAAGATCACCTATTATTTCTATCGCTTCTATCTTCAGTTACTTTGACTGAGCTTCTCTGAATAAAAATTGATATAGGTTGATCCAGTCTGTGTTTTTTAGCCATTTTTCAAATTAGCTTTATCCAGAAAATCTTCCTCTTTTGATCGGTATTAACAGCAATCGGACATCGTCTTATTCTTAAGAAATCTGATTTTTATCTCCTTGCCAATCAAAACAAAGGCAAACTCTGGTCAATCGCAATGCAGCAGTAAGCGTTTCTTCAGGTGCTAAAATGCGAAATAAGTCTTCTGTGGGAGCATCTTGAAGAGTCAATCCATCCTACAAAATTCCTCGCTGAATGCAGTAATTTCCCAAAGTGAGCATACTGTTGATATGTTCGTTGAAAAGATGTCTTTCGAAGAGGCACCGAGGATTAGTTGTGTTTGAAGGTTGATCTGAGGTCTAATTTTCTACAGTGCAAATGATTTCTGTAAAAAGGAAAAGGGCGGGCTTTACTCTTTCAGGGTGTCCTTCCAAAAGTTAGGTGACTTCTGCCATAAGACCCTTGATCGCTTCTTCTCGGAAGTAAAATTTAACTGATAGGCCAACCACGTGATAAAATAATTTGCACTATGCTGCTTTCTCTTATGATCTGACTCTTGAACTTCGCTCATCAGCGTACTTCGCTGTCTTGCTAATAAAATTGAGGACCTGTCTTGATATGAGTACTTCAACAGCTTGCGAGGTCTCTGGTGAGGGAGGTTTGCTGATAAGATCATGAACTGAGGAGATCAATTGCTGCTTAATTTTTGCAAGTGCACAAATGCGTATACAGTGAGAAGGATTCTTTACGAACAGGTGAAAAAGTTCGTGAGTTTACGAGGGTAGTTCTGGGTGGTCGAATTAGCTGAGAGAGTGGTGACTCTAATGAGGTGATTCAGTCATTATTATTAGTCAAATCAGTTTAATTATAGGATAATCAATAGTGTTGCTATCCTGTACAGGCAGCATAGTTTTTTATATAACAATGACTTTACGACTGAAAATCAACAAAAAAATCGATAACAAACTAGCAGAGAACTTCCCAGAAGAGCCTTATCCAGATATCAATATCCAACTCCAGCAAATCACTCTCCATCTTTCTATCGCATTTCTTGCCATGGATTCCCAAACTTTTGCATAATTACCCTCAGGAGTCTAAACTTATGACCTTTCGGAATTTGACCAGAATTATGCTATTGCAGTCCTCCGTTCACTTTACGGAGGACCATTGTAATGCAGCTCACCTGCTTCTTTGGACATTCTCTGGCCCATCATCGAACATCTTGGCATATAAGACTATCAGAAAAATATATAAGAAGGTATAGCAGCATGGCTAGATAAAAAGTAAGGAGGCTCTGGTACTTTAGAGTGGATTGATGTATGTTTGAGGCGAGGCTTAGCAGTGGATTGGTTGATAAAATGGTTGACAGATCAGGATTTAAGAATTCTCGAAAGTACAAAAAATTATCTGCAGCTTGGCAAAATGAGTGACTATTCGCTTAATTACATTCTACTGTAGTATGTCAAGGAGAAACCCCAAAATAATGTGGTTGTAAATACTGTCCTTGAGAATTACTTCAATCGCAAAGGACATTCTCCGAATCAATACTTTAAATCTTCTCAGTTAAGTCCTCTTAAATCTATCTGGGACGAGCATCATCATCGATTCAAGGGGATTCGTCTTGAAAAAATAAATTCAATCAACAATCTAACAAAAACTGCAATTACTTCGCCAAGAGGGATGGATGGAGAGATAAAGGAGCCTCAAACTGCCACAAGAATGAGAAAATCAGTAGCTAATTGCATGAATTTAAACAAGGAGGACTCATCACCTCTTTTGTAATAAGAGACTAAAGTACTTGACATGCGCTTATCAGTGCTTTCCAATCAACTATAACAAAAAAACAGACTCATCAAGACCCTCAGGGATGAGCTGGAAGAGCTATAAATTCTCAAAACTAAACGAATAGCTGAGTAGCAAGCAACAAATGAATAGTCGATGTTGGACATCGCCCTGCTAAAGAGTAGGATGAAGTCAAAAAAAGAAAAGCATCATAGTTAAAGCACTAGCTAGTATGCCTTAGACATTCCAAGCAAGAGGCTGACTGAGACAGAGCAGAAGCTCAAGGTAGTTTCGAAGGAATTGAATGAAAAAAGATATTGATTGATCTTTATATTTTGTTATGACAAAACAGGGTGACCTTTTTCTGGGAGGATGAGGGGGAGTATTCAACTAACCCGGGTAGCTCAGTCGGTAGAGCGTTAGCCTTTTAAGTTAATGGTCGAGGGTTCGAGCCCCTTCTCGGGTGTTTTTTGTCATAATTATTATTATAATGAATGCCAGATTTCTACTTCCTCGTCTGAGAGCTCTTTTTGCCAAAAAGAAGAGAGTGAGGGAGCTAGGAGAAGCTAAGATCACTCTCGGTGATGAAATCGATCATGAGCCTCAACAGGCCAACCAGATTAACTATATGGAGATGAGGAAGACTCTTGATAGCCTGGCTTGGGAAACAATGAGCTTTGATCGGCTGTGTAGTTTGCCAGGAAACATCATGGAAGCCATACAGCTAGAAGTCAAGAAGGACAAGTTCAATGTTGACGACAGCTAATTTGAGAGGTATGGATCAGAAATATGGGGACTGCAAAAATAATCAAATAACCTAAGTTCGTACTATGAAAGAATTCGTTCTCTTCTCAAAAATGACCATCATAGCTTTGACCAACTTTAGCAGACAAAAACTCACAATTAAGGCTTTTTGGGAAATTTGTATGTGCAAGACCTGACAGAAGACAAGCAACTAAAAGCTGTTTTGACCCACTTTATCAACAATCTGCAGCACCCTTTCAAATTATAAACGGTTGCTGAGCCAACTTTCATAAAAAAGCTTCTTGTGTTCAAACGTGAACTCATGATGCAAGGCATCAAATTCCAAAATATTGAATAGCGAAAGAAAAGCAAGAAACAGCTCAAAAAACTTCAAAATTCTCTATCCTAAAACAGATAAAATAAACACTAAAGAGAGCCTGTTGAAGAAGAAGAATAACTTGAAGATGAATCATAAAACTCTGAATTGTTAGAAGTTGAATAGAAAAATAAGCTGAGTCAGAAGATAAATGCCATTATGGAAGTTATGGGTTCCTACGAAAATCAGGTGAATGTGGAGAAAGTTCTCAATTACTAACATTAGTTCTGGGTTGATGTCAAGCACAACAGAGCAAAAAATGGAAATGAAGAAGACTATACCATCTAAGTAAGAAACATTCCCAATCCAAACTAGACACTACTGCTCACCTCAAAATACCCCACACTCCCAGTCAAGTACATTGTTAGGAAGGATAAACATAAATAATACTCAATGCATTTCTGTACCAAAGCTGACCTTTTAGTCAGAGTAAATGGCAAGCACATGCGGAGGATTAAAATTGAATGGAATGGCCCTGCCAACAAGCAAGATGTCGAAGTCAATGATTATCGAGTCATCGACTACGAAAACCTGATGAACGGTAATCCTACAGTCAGGAGCATATTCTCATTCTGATATACTAACTTATCTCCTTACAAACAATTATTAACAATCATTCATGTTTATTATCTTTTGTTCGAGATTCTTCAAGAAATGAGGCGTAGGTCAGATAGGATAACTTCAAAACATTCATCTTAGCAGGACTCTATAGTTATCTTTCCTGTTCTTACCAAAAATACTTTCTTTCACTGGTTTTGCCTCTCCCCTCGTATTATAGAACACTTTGCCCCATCTTTTTGTGAATGTCCTATGTTTTGTTCAATGATTTACACAAGCCAAACAAAAAGTGTTCTGTTTATTTATCTTCTTTCTTGGGTGAGTAATCTTCTTTGATATATGTTTGAAGGTCTTGTAATCTTTTGATTTATTGTTATATATGACTGATGGCCTAATTTCTCAACACCTAGCAAGTCGCTTGCTGTTGTTATTAAAGTACGTAATCTTGCATCTTTATTGATGATGATTCAAGCGAAGGAACAAAAGATCCACCAAAGCTCTAATTTTGGTTTGTTCTGTTCTGGGATCGGGATTTATTTTTATTTTTTCTTTCAATTGAGTTAAGGTGTAGGTAATCTTTGAGATTGAGCTTTTTGGAAGAATCTTTGTTGGCGATGTGCTGATTAGTATGTGGCTTATTGACATTTATCTGTGGGTGTTATCTCCGGGCAAGTCCTGATTCTGGATTGTGTATCTGTTGACAGTGATGGGAAGTCATGTTAGTCTCAGGAACAAAGAGACTGGCTTCTGGGTAGTTGTTAATTAGAATATTTTTCAATTCCCTAAGATTAGTTTTATTTTTGGTGGACTGCTTTTCACTAGCTCTCTGCATGGTGACTATAATAGGGCTTTCAAATAACAAAAAGCAGTTTAAAGCTTCAATAAAAGATAGAAGTTCAGTAGCTCTACAACTTCTTCATTCTGCTGAAAAAATGATACAGTGATAGTTTTTAGTGATTGGGAGATATCAGCTAAGATGAAATGGCTTGTTAAATCTGCTGGAAGATTCGATTGCTATATTATTATTAATGGGAGCCTGTTAATCGTAAAAAAAATTGAAGAAAAGTCAATAAGAGGTAAGCGAACCACCTCCCTATCAATAAAAAATAGTCCACAATCAGTCACAAGTCAGAATAGAATACTCTGAACAGTAGACAACACTTCGAAATACCAATGCAACTGGTCAGTTCCAACATAACCCGAACAGTAAACCTTCATACATATAGATTTCAAAAGGTCACCAGCAAAGGATCCGAAATCCAGTAGTCAAGTATGAATACGAGTTTGATACATATAGAATTATTTTCATTTACATGGTATGTTTCAACCGGCGGAAAAATACAAGTAAAGTTATCTTTTGTCAACTCTACTAGTGAATTATTCCTTGGGGGACTGACGATATAATATAGACAATATCAGAAAAAGAACGTTGTTTATTTCAACTTCCAAAAATTGAACCCATCAACTCTCCAACTGCTAAAGATAAGGCGGCCAGGATAGCTAGAATGATCAGCTCGACACTTCTGCTTCTCCTGGCACCCTCATCTCTTTTAGTTTCAGCTTTGACCTCCTTGAATTCGGTTGGTGACCTAACGTCTATCTTTCTTATTACGCTCTCCACACTCTTAAACAAGTCAGGTTATCTTTTGATTTAGCTTAGACGACTGACTCCACTCAATCCTGAACTGCTCGGCTTTCGAGAAAATTGAGAGCGAGCTTTGGATGGCTGTTGACTTCTCATTGATTTTCCATACTATTAATTCCTGAAGATGAAATCTAAATCTTCGTTGAGCTTAGGATCTTTGACTCTTTTGATGGATGAGTCTCTGAATTTTTCAAAACTGTTCTGCTTTCTAGAATTCTTTGAATCTTTCATCGAACTACTGGCCCTGCTGGCCTTTAATTTTTTGATTTAATGCTCAAAATTCAGAATTAAAGGAAAGGCTGCTTCCTCATACTGCTGAGCAATTGTTTCCCATCCGCTTATTTGATTCTTTTCCTGAATAGAATCCACAATACCAATAGTCTACGGTTATATTCGCAATAGTATGAGGCTCTGATGACGACAAAGTTTTTTTATTTTTCAATTCTGGACGCTCTATCCCTTAATTGAGGCTTTAACCTGATTTTTATGAACTTCTTTTCTCCCTGCAGAACCATTCCTCTTTCTGGTTCGATCTCGAAGTATGAAGGTTTGGGCTCGATCTGGATGAAGAGTGTACTACCTCGAACATGACTGCTAATATTTCGTGTGAATTGGTGAAAACGAATCCTGAGTTGAGGGTGATCCCTGATAGTATGATCTTATCGCAATCTACATTCAATAGTTTTAGCATTATTCAACTGCAATAAATATCATACTTCATCAATGAAAATAGCGCTTCTCCTTCCAGATTTATCACCTAAAGGGGTCAAAAATGCAGGCAATTGTTCTGGCTCTTCAGTTTTGTTTCTCTAGCAAAGAGGTTTCTTGCTTTATTTTTCTCTTCTGCTATTGGGTCGATTTCTATGAGAAAGTTGATTTTCAGTATCAGAACCTATTCCAAGCTATTTCAATTTTCTAGTGATTCTTTTGTCTGAAGGGTTCATCAATGGAACCAACTGGGTAATTCCTGTTTCTAACTGGCAGCAGCGTTGTTGTAATAGATGAAGTTTTAGCTAAGAAGTGAAAAATTATTTCCTATACACACTTCGATATTCCATAAACTCAGAAAGTGCCTGAATGTCTGTTGATATTTCTTTGGCAAAATGTTCAGTATTTTGGGTCAACTAACGTATCTGTGATGAAGATGGATCCGATGGTGGCTTTGGAGGAGTTATAGCTGATATTCTAAATAGCATTTGTTAGAGCATTCCCTGCTACTTCCTTTCGTATGACTCCATCTTCCGATTGACCATCTCCTCCAGTTGAGTATTGTTCATAATTTCTGAGAAAGAGAACTTTGTCTGACATTTCTGCTGCCTCAAACAAACATGAAGTTCCTCAGCGATTACACTCATGCTTTTAAGAAGGCTATTTATACAGCTCAGATACAATTTTTATTTCTCTACGGCCTCCATCTGCAATTGAAGAAGTCCCTCTATTTACTTCGTTAGATTTTTTTGTTGTTTTTATGAAATCATTGATTTGCGAACTGGAATGGTAGATTGTCGAAGATCTTTCTCCATAAAGCGAATGCCTTTACATCTTTTGGCGAATTATACAGCATTAAGAGATTATCTTGTTGTTGTGACAAAAAGATTGATCCTTCCCTTTTACAAATATGGCTGGAGCATTCTAGTAAGTTTACTCGAACGATAATTTCTAATGCTCTGCTCAGATATGTTCATTAGTAAGGTTTATAGGCTACTGAGTGAAGAATTGATGTGTAGTGCTTCATGCAAGGTTGTTCCTCGGCTTTAGGATTCTTTAAGTCTTTCACATCCGGCCAAATCAACAAAGCACAACCTTGAAGGACGTTGACCATTCATCGGATCGATGTTGATTGTGATGATTCCATGACCTCTTGATGATCTCCTATTCATCTTTTGCTCAGCTACTCGACGTTTTTAAAGAGCTATGTTAATAATTTGGTAAGCTTGTTGGGTTGATTTCACCTCAATGACCATTTAATTATCAAGATAAGGCTATTTAGTCTTTGCATCTTATCTAATTGTCAATTTTGCATCATTTTCAAGAGCCAGCAAATCAAAGACTTCATCCATGTAAACTTCACAAAAAGAAATGGAGACCCCGTAATGTAATATCTTTCTATCTACATAGATTAGGTTGTACCTTGGAGTTCAAAGATGTAGCGTATCGAGTCAGGAACGATTCCACGACTTGTCGAATCAATCATATCAAGAAGCCCCATTGAATATGTTTTGCCTGTTCCTGTGTTGCCATACATGAAAATAAGTCCATTATTTCTTTAATTTTACCCTTGTGTTTCTCCAACGATATGGTCTATTATATCTCTACAGCCAATATCAAAGACCTCCTTCGGTCCTTGCTTCCCATTGAAAACATGATCGAACTTATAAACTCGATGTTTTAGCTGTGTTTTAATCTCAATTTCATGAGGGCTAATATACTTAACTTGCTCTGGAGACTCCATTGGAGTGAATTCAGGTTTGAATTTGACAAAAACCTTCGTCGATCAATGATTACTTTGAGCTTGTTAGGCTGATGAACAGTGTGAGCGCGAGTTGGAGTACATCTTCGTTCATATTAAATGTTCTGGGATCGATTGTGTGCGCGGTGGATAGGAGATTCGTGAGCTCTGCGATACATAACGAATATTATTAACTTATTCACTTTTATTATGGGCAACACTTGCGATTGCGAGGACATTGAACCCAAAGGACTAGAGATTGTCCGAATTGCAGACAAGGATAAATTTCAGAGTAAAGTCAGTAGCAAAAGGTAGCCAGAGTCAAAGCCTGAGCATATCGCACAAGATGGACCAGATTCCTTTCAGACAGGTTAGCCATAAAGTACTCATAAGAAATCTGAGAATTTAACTGAGCCTATTCCTGATTTGAACTAACATGTGCTGGCAGCTCTCGACAAAGAGCATTTAACAAGTACCACATTCTAAAATGTAGATCCACTTTTAGGACCGCAATTTGGTACGTTTCCTGTTCACTATTTACCTGAAAAGCAGGCTCACTATCAAGGACATTGGCATAATAACCAACCACATGGAAAAGGAGCCATTTATTTCAAAACTGGTGCCTACTTTTAAGGAGAACTGGTGTAAGGATAGGTCTAGTGCTCTGATGGAATTCTTGTCCTAGCTGACGGTTCCTACTATCGTGGTGCTTTTAATAAGTCTGTCTTTCAAGGGACTGGAACTTTCATATCCACTACTGGAACAATTTATCAAGGAGAATGGGAGGACGGAGTTCCACACGGACAGGGCGAATAGAGATTTTCTGATGGAAATCGCTATGAAGGAACGTTTGTCAATGGAAAAAAATAAGGAGCAGGTTCATTCAGATGGGACGATGGACGAGTTTATGAAGGATAATTCAAAAATGGCATGATGCATGGAAACGGCAAATTTTTTATCAAAGATCAAGAATACTTTGAAGGGCAATTCTTTGAAAACAGGAAGGTCGGTTAAAACCAAATTTTAAAAACAGCTCAGGGTACTTACTAAGGCACATTCGATAAAGATGATATCATCAGAGGGAAATTTTAGTGGAATGACCAAACTATATATGAGGGTGAGTTCAGGAATGGGCTTCCTCACGGGTAAGGTGCTTTGATTTACCCCAAAGGGAGAATTTTGGTAGGAACGTGGGAGGAAGGCAAAAATATCAAAATCAAGGAAGTAAAGTCACAAACAAGATCGAGGTCAAAATCCAGATCTTCAATAAAGTGATTTTTATTTGTTTATATCGCTACAGTATCAGAAATCTAGCAAAGCCCAATTTCTTAAGGCTACAGCTGAGTCATTTTATAACTCCTCCAAAGTCTCAATTTTCATTCTTCCCATAGTTTATTCCAGTCTAGGAATGAAGAATAGGATAAAGATGCTCCAAAAGCTGAAACTAATGAAGCCAGAGAGTCCCAGACTAACAAATAGTTCATTGAGCCATGGCATTCCGATTGAACCAATGGAACTGACAGCCAAACACATACTGAATCCTAATCTTCTGACATTGCTTGGATATACTTCAAGAGTGTAGTTCAAGAGGATCAAGCCAAGAAGAGACATTCCAAATCGGATTACCTACATGTTAGTTTGGTTACCATCAGGGTCAGAAAGTAGAGAGTTTTCGTGACACAAAATCTAGTGTCAATCCTACATTACTCAGGAATAGTTGTAAAACTTGAGAGAAGACTCATGACAATAACAAGTAGCAAAGTTCCAGCCATTGAGTTGACTCTTTTGACATTCATTCTAATTGGATAGGAGATCAGCACAGCCACAGCTTAGCTAATGCTCAAAAACGCGTATATTCTGCTTTGTTCATTTCCGAATTCCGGAATCATCATGTTCGAAGCATAATACATGTACTCTCGGTAGATCCAGACAAGGAACAAAGGTATTGTTATCTTTCTCAAAATGGCGCGTTGGATAAGATCGAAGTAGCCAGGTCTTCGATAACCCAGCTCTTCCTCATCATTTTATCCTTCCAATTCGTAAGGAAGGTAGGGTTTTTAATTCTCGTAGGCCATGCAGTTAAGGACTGCCTTGCACTAGACGTATTACTCTGAACATCTGAGTTTTACTCTTGAAGTAAAGATGGTGGGGTGACAGGTGCCAATTTTGCAGAATGAAATAACTGCCTATTAAGCATGGCAAAAAGATAAGGAAATAGTAGACCTGCCATCGAGCTAGTCCCAACATATGATCGACAGAATTGAAGAAACTCGACAGAGGCCACAAACCAAAAATGACCAACATCGACCATCCTCGAAACCGATCTCCTCCTATTTCGTTGAGATAAATCAAACTACTCACAAAAAATCCTCTGGTGAAGAAACCTACAGCCATGAGACCAACTGCTTTGAAGTAGCTTCCGAAAGGATAGAGCCCAGCAGCTGCTAGACAGCTGATTCCAACACCAATTGTAATGGTTTTGAGAGACATTTTGATCGGACATACAACTTGACCGATACCTGATGCAATGAGAAAGAATATTGAATAAGATGATGACTCGATACCTGCGCGTGTTGTCAACACTCCGAGAGCAAAGACGATGATTGCAATCAGAAGCAGTCGTTTTTTCTGGTAGGCGCTGTTATCTCCAACAAACTCTAGAGCTTTTTCAATGGATAGTTAAGTGGAGATGGGTGAGACTCTAAGGAGGTAAGGTTTCATGATATCAGTTTGCTAAATGTATAGATTTGAGTGATTAGCTTATAATTAAATTGATGGCGGAATAGTTCAATGAGGAAGAGGAAATGATCATCAACCAGGAGTACAAGATCTGGAAGAAGGAATCACCAGATTATTATGACTTCCTTCTGCTACACTCTCTAGATTGGCCTACCTACACCTTCCAGTGGTTGCCCCAGATCGAGCATCATGACACTCACACTAGTTTCCACGCACTTATTGCCTCCTCTAACGCCTAACCTGAGCAGTGCCAGCTCATGCAGGTCAAAGTTGACTATCCCAATGACAACAAAGCTGAGGCCTATCATCAGTAAAAAGGTCATAAAATCACAGTTATCAACAAGATCCAGCATGCTGGAGAGGTCAATAGAGTCAGATACTGCCCAGCTAATCCCAGCATTATGGCAGTAGCGACAGGAAAAGGATAAATTACTCTTACTACCATGAAGGAAAATATCGGTAAATTGGTGGGCCATACTGCTGATGGCTACGGACTCAACTGGAATACTGTTAACAAACAGCTCTTGCTCTCAGGATTTTCAGACAAAAGAATCTGCATTTGGGACATAGAGCAGAATAGACAGGAAAATGGAAAATATCTGCCTATTTTCTAGATTTTACATCACTCAGCTCCCATTTAAGATGTTGCTTGGCATCGTTTCCATCCTAGCCTATTTGCCAGTTGTTCAGATGATCGGCTCATCAGCATCTGGGATACTCGGTTTAGGAATGCGGGACCTAACGATGACAAAAAGCCTATCTTTGAAGTGGTGGCACATACTGACGAGATATACTCACTAGACTTCTCACCTTTCAATTAGTTCCTTTTTGCTTCGGGATCAGCAGACGAGAATGTGTCAGTCTGGGACATGCGTAACCTAACAAGGGCATTGTCGACCATGCCTACTGAAAAAAATGCAGTAATCAAAGTACAATGGAGCCCTTTTACCTCCAGCATTCTGGCTTCTTGTGGCTATGGTCGCAATGTGGATATATGGGACCTCACAAAGTAGAAAAAAGAGCAAGACCATCCCTACATGTTCAGACACATGGGCCATAGATCGAGGGTGTTAGATCTGGATTGGCATCCCACCGAAAAGTTGCTGATTGGCAGTGTGGAGGAGAACAACTGTATGCAAGTATGGCAACTGAACCGTTCATTGTATTACGAATAGGAGGAGGGGAAGTGATCATCGATCATGCTGCTTGTTCCTTGTTGACAAAATATCCCCGCGAATTCGGGTTTTTAGTCTTGTCTCTTTGCTTCTGACAGTCAGCGCAGTACCACTTCTCAGGAAGGTTCTTCTCCTCCAGGCAAACGATGTGGAACCATTCTCTTTCGCAGAAGGGATTCTCACAGGCCACCATCTATCCGAAGGAGTGTCTTCCACAATAGCAATACTGTGGATCTTTTGAGAAGTCATAGTAGAAGTCTTCTTTCTTATTGGGCTGAGCCATTTTATTTGCGTCCATTTTCATCTTCTTCCTCTTTAGGATTTCTTATTCAGGGCGATCTTTGTATTTGTTTTTCAGTTCATTGAAGAGCTGAGATGAGTAGTCGTTGACCTCCCAGGCCAATTGCTCTGCAATCTCCTTCTTTTCCTTGCAGAATCCATATATTTCTTTCTGCTTCTGCTGTATGCTTTCAAGCTAAGCCTTCAAACCAGCTGGTAGTTCAGTCAGCTTCCTGTCCTTGACTTCTTTCATTTGTGTGAGGAAGCGGGTCTGCTGTGGGATGAGGATAGCATTGAGCTCTTCTGTTCTTTTGTCCAGACGACGAATGAGCCTGAGAAGGCGATTGACGTCGTTGGGGACAGTGATCATTTTATCCATGAAGTCATCGAGGTAACTATTTGGTGCAGTCATATTAATTAATTATACATTGAAGGAAGTCAACCCCGCACTTCAACTGTCATTCTTTTCAACAACTATCTATATAGACTCTTCAAAAAATCATTTCAGTCGTATAAAATTTGAAGCTGATCAGCCGCCACTGGCAAACCACCCAGAGGACAACGACCCTCGGCCCTCACATATCCGTTAATGCATTCCCAGCAGTAGACATGTCCTGTTTGTTTGACCATCGTTGGATTTTTAAGCTGTTTGGTACAGATACTGCACTTACCATGATCGATGACTCTTTCCTAGCTAATAGGAGCAGAAACGATAGTCTTATTTTAGGTTTGCTTTTTGTTTCTTTTTTCCTTTTTCTGGGAGAAGTACCAGGTCAGAATCTTGTGGCCAATTAATATTGAAAGAAGTCCAGGTTTTTTGAGAAGTTCAAGTAAAGGGTACTTTTCTTACTCTTATTGAGGATTCCTTTTCAGATGAAGTTTCTAGAACTTGTAGAACAAGTGATAATAGTAGTCTTTACCGTCTTGAAGGTACAGATATCTAAATCTATAGAAAGTTTGTAGAAGACCCCATATTGCATATAGATACGGGTAAATTTGCTTAAAAAATTTCTTCAATAGATTGAGACGAGCTCCATCCATCTCAGCTCCGACCCACTCATTATACCAGTTATCTAACCTTGAGCCGATGTATGGCAAAATGGCCCATATGAAGGCTCCCCTCAAGGCTCCCCATTTTCCAAGATTTCCTCTCCCTAATCCAAAGAAATTTTAAGCATACGTTCCTTGGTATGATCGCAGCGAAAGATAATCCTTGACGAAATCAACTAAGGCAGATATTTCAGGCGCATAATATCTGAGAGGAACGAGCGAGGGGTGAGCCTGAAGTATGGCGTTGAGGAAATACTGAATGCCCTGTCGGAAGTAATCTTGCATGAGGTCGACCTCCAGGTACTCGAAGAAATGCAGCTTGTCTTTGCTATCGACAATACTCTCCATTTTGCTATTACATCATAATGTGATATCATAT
>Ga0100378_1001795_pt1 | contig 21945 bp, 20 predicted proteins | sample CryGeymeta201502_FD_81535 | JGI IMG/M metagenome (GOLD analysis project Ga0100378, IMG submission 81535) | Groundwater microbial communities from Crystal Geyser aquifers in Utah, USA - Crystal Geyser metaG 2015-02 | ecosystem: Environmental > Aquatic > Deep subsurface > Groundwater | place: USA... | reverse complement strand
ACTAAGGGTTCACCTTTATCATTTTTATGTTTATAAGCCTGAGCAACAAACTCAAAAGCCCCAAACATATTTCCGTGATCGGTGATTGCCAAAGCAGGCATTTTGTCGTTTATTGCCTTTTGATACAGTTTGGGTATAGAGGCAGCACCGTCTAATAGAGAATATTGAGTATGAGTATGTAGGTGAGAAAATTTCATAATTGATTAAAAAACAGAGGTATGAACATTCGATTGAGAAAGAATAGTTTTCCCAATTTTGACACAAGTTTGTTGCTAAATATACAGTCTTGAGTCAACTCAATGGAGTTCTTTTTTGATTTTTTTAAAAGAAATTTATTTGATTATGAAATTTATACTTGAGCATAATTATAATAATATCAGATAGATATAAATTTTATTTTTGAAATTTTATTCATTTCACGCTTTGGCAAAGTCTCTTTGGACTCTATTAGTCTTTGATTGATAATTGCTTAGCTTTTATTTTTTATTCGAACCGTTCATTTTTATACAACTAGTTTTTTGTATGGAAGATCTCTCCGCGTCGATTCGTTTTAGTATTTTTCTTCGTTTTTAATTTTTGGGCTCATCTTCGGTCGATAACGAAGGCACCGCGAATGCGAGATGACTTAAGGATTAATTCAAAATTTAGAATTTTTGAATTTTAATAAGTCTTTGTGACTTACTATTTCACCTTGCTTTAGAGTGTCGTTAATTATTTTAAGAACAAGTTTCTCTGCTAATTTTGATGGATCATTCAGTGTGCCCTTTTCAAAGGCTTGTTGAAAATTTTCAACTAATGGAAAATTGGTTTTTTCCGTTGAACGAATGATAGCTTGCATGTTGGTATCTGTTTTACCGGGATCAAACAGTATTATTTTTACAGGGTAATTTTCTCGACTTTGTTCTAAAGCAGCTGTTGCGGTAAAATAATGTAAAGCTGCTTTTGAAGATCCATATAAAGCCCAGCCTTCAATAGGCTGATTTGTAGCTCCTGAACCCACATTTATTATCATTTTTTTGCTCTTCATAAGTTTTAGAGCTGCAATAAAAACTACTGAAAATTTAATTGGAGTTATCGTATTAATAGTAAAATGGTCAGAAATTGCTTTTTTATCGCTTAGTTTTGCAACTGGTAAAACAGGATCTAGCACACCCGCATTATTAATTAAAATCCATTCATCAATAGTACTTCCCGATTGTAAAATTGCACTATTTAATTCTGATTCAAAAAACTTATGCGCATCTGTTTCGGAAAGATCACAATTAACATGCTTGCAATTTTCATGAGTAAGTGGAATTTTTGAACGACTGAAATTGATTACATAAAAATCTTTTCTTAAAAACTCTTTAACTAGTTCAAAACCAATTCCTTTACTGCCACCTGTTATAAAAACAAGCTTTTTTTTCATATAGATTTAAGTTTACTTTAGTATGAGTTTGTTGGTCCATTTAAATAAAACGAAGACATGTCATAACTTTCCATTTTTGTAAACACTGAACCAGATGTGGTTGATCGAGACGAAAAAAGCGAAATTTGACTAATTTCAATGGTTTCATCAATAGAATTATCATGTTCTTTTAACCAATCTTGAACGTCAACCTTATTACAATTCAATAAACGGGCTAAACTTATATGTGGTCGAAACCTATTTTGCATTTTCAGATTTGGATGAAACATACTAATTGTAGCATTTATTTCTGCTTGTAATTCAACAAGTAACTTATTTGGTTCAATTAATGCTACTAATACATGTGGTTTATTTGATGAATTGTAAAAGACTTCAAATTTTCTCACTCTGATCGAAAATGGTCTAAAATGAATATACTTAAGCTGTTGTTTTATTTGCCTATACAAGTATACATTTGCTTCGCCAAAATAAACTAAAGTGCAATGATAGGTCTGAGGATTTAACCAACGAACACCAATCATTTCCTTTTTAAGGTCAATCAATTGATTTGTAACCGTTTTTGTAGTTTCTAAAGCTGTGAATAAACGAAGCATAATTAAAGTTGTTCAAAATAACTGACCTCGTTTAATTTAATGATAATCATTTAATTTTTTTACATTATTTACTTAACTAGTTTAATTTCGAACCTGAGAGTAAATCACTACTTTAAATTTCAGAAAACAATTTATTTAATTGCTTTCCTACCTAGTAAAGTAGTACTTTTTGCAAAACAGTAAAAAGTGATTATAATGACCTTAACACAACTAACTTATATTGTAGCAGTTGATACCTACCGACATTTTGCTACGGCTGCAGAAAAATCTTTTGTAACGCAACCTACATTAAGTATGCAAATTCAAAAACTGGAGGATGAATTAGGAGTTTTCATTTTTGATAGAAGTAAACAACCTGTTATTCCTACAGAAGTTGGGGCAAAAATTGTTCAGCAAGCTAGGTTAATTTTAAAAGAAGCTTCGCAAATTCAAAATATTATCGACGATAATAAAGATGAGTTAGATGGAACATTTAGAATCGGAATCATCCCTACTGTTGCGTCAAGCTTAATTCCACGTTTTTTACACTCTTTCACTAAAAAGTACCCAGGAATTCAATTAATATTTGAAGAGTTATTAACACGTGATCTTTTAAATAAATTACAAGAAGATCAGATTGATGCTGGCATAATTGGAACGCCATTACCTGGGAATCAATTTAAAGATTTACCTTTGTATTTTGAGCCATTCGAAGTTTACTTTTCTCAGAATCACCCTTTGCTTCAAAAATCTGTTTTAGAAATGGATGATTTAAATCCAGAGGAAATGTGGTTATTAAGCGAAGGCCACTGTTTAAGAGATCAAAGTATTGACCTATGCAAGAAAATCAAATCTCAACGTGATCGTGCTGTCTCTTTTGAAAGTGGGAATTTAGAAACACTAATTAAAGTTGTTAATAATGGCTATGGCAGTACAATTTTGCCATATTTATCAGGTTTATCTTTACCTGAAGCTGTGAAAAAAGAACAAATTCGTTCATTTACAAATCAACAATTAGGAAGACATGTTCGACTTGTTTTTGGTAGGTTATATACAAAAAACAAAATGCTACATGCTTTACGTGACCATATTTTAAGTACGATTCCCAAAGAGTTAATTGTTTAATAATGGATCAATTCACTTATAAGTGGTTTCTTTTCGGATATTTTATACTATCGGGAATGTTTACAATTCAAGGATTAGTATTGATGTTCTCTCCTGCACTTTACAAAAACAAATTTCAAAAATATAACTCAGCTGAAAAAGCACCCTCGGGACTTATAAAGATAATTAGGCATTTGTTTTTATTTGGCTTACTGAGTTTTATTTTTGCTTTTTTCCCATTCAAAATTCAACATATTTTATACAGTTTTTGGATTTTCACCATGATTTTTGTGGTTGGTAAAACTCTTTTGAATTGGAAAGGATTTTGTGAGTATTGGGAGGAAAATTCAAAAAAATTAGAGTTGTTTTTTCAAAAACTGGGGGCATTTTGTTTAATAATTGGAATAGCAACTTTTGTTATTTTGCTGTATTCCATTTGATTTTAATCAGTTATTATTGAACTAAACAGCAGATTTATGTACAAATTCAAGTGATTGTGATTTTGCATTTAGCCATGTTTTAATTGAATTCACTACTTCTAAGCCAATTTCACAATGATCTAAATAGTGAAATGCTTTTTCAAATTCATGAAATTCCTTAGTACTTGCCAAAGAATCGGATTCAGATTGTTTTAACCAAGTAGAATCTGCTAATTGATCATTTTTGCCCCACCCAACCCAAATCGGAGTTGATAATTTATCCCAATTTTTTAAAATTGTTTTTCCAGAATTAATAACGATACCTGCTGTTTTTGCCGAAACTTTTCCATAATCATCATCCCAATCTGGGATTTCAGAATACAGTCTATCTGTATTTGCGGCTACCATATTTGCTTGTAAAGTCAGCACATTTAAATGTGAAGTGAATGAGTTTACGTATAAAATAGAATCTAAAATCACTTTTGGAAAACGAGTAGAAAGTTTAACAATTGGCGCCCAAAGACATAATCCTGAGAAGTTTATATTCGGTGTTGCTAATTCATTTACAGCTAATAAATTTGCACCAAATCCCATTCCTAGGCCATACCATTGTGTAGCATTAACTTGTATTTTAAACCAATTGATCATCAAATTGAGATCAGCGAGTAAATCGTCTAGCGATATCCATTTAGCTCTTAGTCCACCGGATCTGCCATGTGCAACTAAGTCGTAGGCACAAACAGTATATCCCTGCTTTACCAACTCGGAGGCTAACCATTGATATCTGTAACTATTATCTCCATAAGAATGAACCAGCAAAATAGCTTTGTCCGTTTCAAAATCAGGCTCCCAGATATATGTCTGTAAATGAACTTCTTTATGATTTACAACAACAAATTCTTTCATGCGCTAATGTTACCGATTTTTCAGTTTTAATTTGGGAGAAAAACGCTTTTCAGGTTAAAATATTCTTATTTTCAAAATAAAATTATCTTAAGTAATTGATTTTAAATCACTTAATTTCATGATTTATTCTCACTTCACATAATTAATCAGTTAAAGCCATTAAGTTAGAAATACTGCTTGGGTATTAAATCTAATTATTCAACATCAGCTTTAGAGTATTTTTCAAGCACAAATGCAATTTTGAATATTAAATCATAATCATCAATTTAGACACTTATACAATTGATATTACTAAGCTTATTTATATTTTAATTGAGTTAGGGTTAAATTAAAAACTCGGAAATCTAATTTTCAGGTAATAAATTCTTTAAAATAAAACTTTACATCTTATTCATTAATTGGAGTGGCCTTAATTGGCTCATTAGCTAGGAATAAATAGTTTTGGGGGTTTTAAATCCAAATTCATTGGTTGAGTTGTTCTGTTATTTCTTTATTAGTTGTATTTCAAAAAAGCGAATAAGTTTATTTATTTCATTCTCGAATTCATTTAAAAAATGGGAATAATTAGCTTCTTAAAGCCGTATCTTTACTTTTTTAAACTCAATCTTTTTTAATGAAATTTTTAAAATTTGCCGGAGTTTACCTCGGCTTTGCTCTTCTTATCTTTTTAATCGTTATTGGCTGGAATTTCAAAGAATTTACTACTGTTTTCGAAAATTCTGACGGACTTACTGAAGGAAAAGAACTTGTTGAAAAAACCTATTCCTTAGGCAGCTTAGCCGATTATATTGCAGAATCACCTGAAATGGTTTCCGTTTACTCTAGTGAACTACAAACAGGTAAAGTTCAAATTCAGATTAATGCTGAAGTTTCTAGACCATTAGGAGCTTTAAGTTCTGTATTCTTAACAATTCATGCTTTAAATGTTTTTGACAAATTTCCTGAACTTGCTAATTCATCCGTAAATATTGATTCGGTTGATGCTTATTTTATTCCAAATGTATATCGCTCAATTCATGAAAAGTCTATGAGCATGTTACGCACCAAAATGCAAGAAAATGGCGGAAAACTTCCGTTAAAAGAGTTACTACCTGTAATGACAGAATACAATAGTCAAGCTATTTACGATTATTTGTTAATGCATTTTGGCAATGAAGCTATTCAAAAAACTGCTGAACAATTTGGATATACTGCGCCTTTACAACTTTTGCCTTACAGTGGAATCGCTATTCAAATTCATCCTATTGTTCAAAATAAATCATTTGATTCGATTTATGCAGAATTGAGTAGTTCTGATTCCATTTTGACGAATTCCGTTTTCATTTCGACTCATTCTTATGTTCACAATTCAGGTTTTCGTGAAAAAGTTAGAACTATATTTGAAGAGCATCAAATGGGGATTTCATTTCTTCAGGAAAAAAAATCGTACGGATTATACACAATGGCTAAACCTGTTGATTTAACAAATATGATTCGTTCTTTTTTGAAATCAAATGAAGTTTCAAAACAAACTAAACAAGCCTTTTTAGATATCTTATCATGGCCGATGACTGACCGATCGATAAAACATTGGTTCCATTTCTATGCTGGAATATTTGAAAGTAGAATGGCTCTTTCATCAGGAATTGATATTGCAGCAGCACAAGATCGCAATGATACTTTAATTCAGACCGTAATTTTCGACAGAATTCCAATCGCATTTTGGTTTCATATGTCAAGTAAGTTTATAAATCTTGACTATCAAAGACGTATTTCTTGGGATTCCGAGTTGAGAAACAGATCACTTGGAATTAAACCAAAACAAGCAAATTAATAGTTATTAAGATTGGTTTAATTAACTTTTTGAATCAATTTCTATACCTAATAGGCACAGCTCATAAGGTGTATAATTCAGTTATTCAAAAATTCAAGCATAACAAAGATGCTGACAAATGAGCCTTTCCTTAAAACTTCTAAAAAGTAAAACTGTTGTTGATTTCTTTTCCATTCTTAAAATTCCCATTGATTATCAGATCTCATTATCATTTTACATTTAAAGATTCAATACTAAGATATATAAAAGTTCTAGTAAACGTTGCTTTGACAGTGTATATTTAAAGTAATCGTATCCGAATAAACAGGAGATTCTATGAAAGAATACTTAACAGATAAAATGGATGCTGTATTAGCTCATCAATTACAGCACTTGCAAAGGGAACTTCAATCGATGCGAATAACACCGAAACCCTTTATAACAATTTCTAGGGAGTTTGGCTGTGAAGGATACCCACTAGCTAAACGACTCACAGAATTGTTAACTACAGAATCGAATCCATGGAATGTGTTTGGTCATGATGCTATTCGTGAAATTTCAACAAATGAAGAAATTTCAACGGGCTTATGGGAAACTATTCCAAATGAAACGAGAAGTGTATTTACCCAATATCTTGATGCCTCATTAGCAGATAAACCTACTGACTATATGCTATTTCGAAAAATGGCAAAAAGCATTAAAGTTTTATCTACTTCTGGCCATGTTATCATTGTAGGTGCAGCAGCTTCTGTTCTCACAAGAGATTCAAAATATGCGTACCACTTTAGACTGATTGCTTCAGAAGAGTTTCGAATTCAACGAGTAGTTGAAATGGGCTATTCTCTTAATGAAGCGAAATTATTGGTAAAAGAACGTGATGAAAAACGTGTACATTTCGTTAAACAGTTTACAGGAGCCGACATTCGGAATCCGTCGCTATACACAGCAACGTTCAATAACTCATTGCTAAGTGTAAACGAAATATCAAACATGATTTTATCATTAATTAAACAACGAACAACTGAATTTGCATGAAAAAACTGCTGCTATTGTACTGGTTAATTCCAATTTATTTACTTTTCTTAAGTTCTTATGAATTATTGACCTATATCGGAATACAATCTACAAATAAAGACGGCGTATCTCTTATTTCCAGAGTCGATTATCTGAAAATTAAAAATATGCAAGCTCAGTCTAATGGTGTAATTGATATTTCATTTACAGACAATAAAGGTGTACATCATACAAAAAGAATGACTTTACCAGTACAATTAGCGGCACAATTACAAGATTTAGCCATGATTCCTATTCGTTATAAAGAAAATAGTTTTATGCCAATTGTTTTTATGCCGACCTATGAGTTTCATTACAAAATGGTTTTAATGAACCTCGCCATTACTTTTTTCAGCTTTCTAGTTGTTTTATGGGGAGGATTTAGAATAAATCGTTATGTTTTCAACTTAAGTTCAACAGAAGTATTAAACGATCAGGTTAAACAAGCTTGGGAGCAAGCTAAACCAATTGAAAGTAATTTAGCATGAGTGGAGTTTTATATTTAATCCCAACACCACTAGGCAAAGTTTCAGCCGATAAAAGTCTCCCATCTTCCGTTATTTCTCTTATTCATGAATTGAAATTCTTTGCAGTTGAACAAGTAAAAACCTCTATTCAGTTTCTGCAATCTATAAAGCACCCGGTAACTGAGTTTGAATTGAATTTTATTGTTATCAATAAGCAGCAAAAAGATTCTGAACAAGATCTAGAAGTGCTAAACTTATTGCTTTCTGGAGAATCGGTTGGTTTAATGTCTGAAGCAGGTTGCCCGGGAGTTGCCGACCCAGGATCTCAGTTAATTCGTTTAGCACATTCTGCAGGAATTCGTGTAATTCCACAAGTTGGGCCAGCTTCAATGATTTTGGCCTTAATGGCATCTGGTTTTAATGGACAAAAATTTCGTTTTAATGGTTATTTAAACAGAGATCATGAAGGTAGAAATGAAGACTTAAAGCAACTTGAAATGTCTTCTCTTCAATTTGACCAAACCGAATTATTTATGGAATCACCACAAAGAAATCTTACGGTACTGAAAGATGCGATTGCGGTTTTACAAAATGAAACTCGCTTATTGGTTGCCTGCCAAATTACATTACCCGATGAGATTATTATATCTAAAACCGTTGCGGAGTGGAAAAGAACCAAATTGCCTGATATTGAAAAAAAACCAAGTATTTTTGGTATTTATGGAGAGCCTACTTTCAGAGCAAAACCTGCAAAAAAACAGACCGTTACTAAAGTAAAACGATGGTAAGAAATCATCCTAAAACTACATTTCTCTTTTTATAATATCATGAAATCATTAATCAAATACGTATTCATTTCTATAGTTGCTTTAACCGTATTGAATTCATGTACTGAACGTTCAAATAATGAACATTCTACGCAAATAGAAACTAATATTGATCCGCTTAGTAGATTATTAAAAGGAAATAAACGACTTAATGAAAACCATGCTGAACATCCCGATCAAGGTGTCAGCTACATTAGAAGTCTTAAAAAAGGACAGCATCCATTTGCCGTTATAGTTGGATGTTCTGATTCCAGAGTTCCACCAGAACTTTTATTTGACCAAGGATTTGGCGATTTATTTGTAATTCGAACAGCCGGAAATGTAATTGGTGATTATGAAATTGGAAGCATTGAATATGCTGTCGAACATTTACATTCTCCATTAGTTGTAGTTTTAGGTCATCAAAATTGTGGTGCAATTTCGGCTTATACTGAGCATTTAAATGACTCTGTTCCCGGACATATTCAACATTTAATTGATTATATTAAAGACGAAACCGAAGAAAAAAGCATTGATAAAAACAGTCAAACTTTTTTGCAGGAATCAATTTTGGCAAATATCAGACATGGGGTTAATGTATTAAACACATCTGAGCCAATAATCAAGAAATTAGTTGATGAAAAAAAAGTACGTGTTGTTGGAGCTATTTATAATCTAGATAATTCAACTGTAGAAATAGTCAATTAATGAGAGTCAAAAACACAAAAATAATTCCGAAGTATTCAGCAATTAGCCTTGCTGTTTTTGTGTTTTTACTAGCAATATCTCAATTTTTAGCCTATCAAAACCATCTACTACTCAAATCTTAAATAAATAATTACTTACATATAGAACTAGACAATCTAGAATCGAGTATTAATACTATTCTGAATTCTGCTGAAGCTGCAATGACCACCTTGTCGTATGTAGTTCAAAATTACCCTGCTGATGAACAATTTGACTCTATCAGTGAGGTTTTATTAAAAACAAACCCCTATTTAGATGCTTTAGAACTCGTTGACTCTAGTGGAGTCATTATTGCAGTGAATCCTCTTAAAGGCAATGAAACCGTAATTGGATATAATATTCTAAAAGATACACTCAGAAACAAAGAAGTAATAAAAGCAATTAAGAAAAAAGATGTTTTTTATGCAGGGCCTTTTCAACTTAAACAAGGTGGTATTGCAATTGTTGGTAGGCTTCCAATTTTTTCTAATGATGATACTTTTTTAGGTCTAATAGCTGTACTTATTAACATAAACACTCTTATTAAAAAAGCTGGAATACAAGAGAATATGAACTCTGATACCTATTTCCAGTTTTCTAAAATAAATCCTGATTCAAAAAACGAAGAATTTTTCTTTCCCCAAATAGACAAATTTAACAAGCATGAAGCATTAAGTCACTACATTGATGATGGGGACTGGCAAATATATGCTCAATCTTTGAATTCAAATCTTTATTTATCGAGTTTACCCTTTGCTATACTTGGTTTTATACTCTCTTTTATAGGTGCGTATTTAGTGAGTATTCTTATTAAACAACCTTTGAAATTGGAATTAATGGTTGAACAGAAAACGAATGAGTTATTCGATCATCAAAAAAAATATAGAGATTTACTTGAGCATAGTTCTGATGCTGTACTCGTAATAAATAATCAGTTTAACATTTCTTTTGTTTCAAATTCATTTGAAAACATGTTTGGCTACAGTGAAACACAAACATTGAATGAACCCTTTGATTTCTTTATTCATAATGAGGATATTGAATTTGTTAAAACGACATTAATTGAGACTCAAAAATTACCATACTCAGAATTAAATCAGGTTAGTTTTAGAATTGAAACTAAAGCTAAACAAACAATTTGGGTTGAAGCAACATTTTCGAATTTATTCAATCAAAATGGGATAGATGGAATTGTTGTAAATATGCATAATATTACAGAGCGTGTTCATTATCTAGAAGAACTTCAAAAGCATAATAAGCAATTGAAGGAAATTGCTTGGACTCAATCTCATATTGTACGAGCACCTCTAGTTCGCATTATGAGTTTAGTTCATCTAATCAATGAGGTTGAAAACGAAGAAATAAAGAATTCTGAACTACTTGAGCATATTTATGCTTCTGCTTTAGAACTTGATAAAATTATTTATGATATCACCAAAACAGCTGAACGCTTAGATTTTAACAATTCCAAAAATAGCTTTTGAGTAAACATTTAAATAATCCATTTACAAATTTCTATTTAAGTAAACTAGAGCAGGTTCCTATTTTAGCTTATGTTCTAAAATGGTTATTCTTTTCAATAATTATTGGGTTATTTGCCGGAAGTTTTTCAGCATTTTTTCTTATTTCGTTAAATAGCATTACTGAATGGCGAGTTGCGAATACGTTTATTATTTGGTTTTTACCACTTGGTGGCCTACTCATCGGTTTAATTTATTTTTATTTTGGTTCTGATGTCGTTAGAGGAAATAATCAGCTTTTTGATGAATTTCATAATCCCGAAAAGATAATTCCTTTTAAAATGGCTCCATTAATTCTTTTTGGAACACTCGCAACGCACTTATTTGGTGGCTCTGCAGGTCGAGAGGGAACAGCTGTACAAATGGGTGGCGCCATTGCCGATCAATTCACAAGCCTATTTAGGCTCAAAAATAGAGACCGGAAAATAATTTTAATAATGGGGATTAGTGCTGGTTTTGCCTCAGTATTTGGTACACCATTAGCAGGAGCAATATTTGCTTTAGAAGTTTTAATTATGGGAAGAATACGACATGACTCTATTTTACCTAGCTTACTCGCTGCAGTTCTTGGAAATTATTTTTGTCAGTTATGGGGCGCACATCACATTCATTATACTATTAATACGGTTCCAGCTTTATCTGTTTTCACTTTTTCTTGGACCATACTTGCAGGTATTTTATTCGGATTAACAGCTTTACTTTTTTCAAAATCATCTCAATATTGGACTGAATTATTTACCAAAACAATTTCTTATCCTCCTCTTCGACCATTTATTGGCGGAATCTTCTTAACACTTTATTTTATTCTATCAGGTTCTGATAAATTTTTAGGCTTGGGCGTTCCAGTTATTGTCTCCTCTTTTAATGAACAACAAGAAGTATGGTCATTCTTGATAAAACTAATGCTAACCACATTTACTTTAGGTTCAGGTTTTAAAGGTGGAGAAGTAACTCCTTTATTTTTCATTGGGGCAACATTAGGAAATGCATTAATGTGGATTATTCCTCTTCCTATGGATTTATTAGCAGGAATGGGATTTGTGGCTGTTTTTGCAGGAGCAACGAACACTCCAATTGCCTGTATTTTTATGGGGATTGAATTATTCGGTGCCGATAGTGCAGTTTATATAAGCTTAGCAGTAATAATGGCTTATTTATTTTCAGGACATTCTGGAATTTATTCTTCACAGGTAATTGGGAGTCCAAAACACAATTTATTTATCCGAACAAAGGGGAAGACTTTAAATGACCTTGAGACGAAACATCAACAAAAGAAAAAAGATGAATAGTTCTTTCCTTTTAGCTAACTAATTCCTGTAAACTTATAAAATAGCGGTAATTTCTTTGATGCGTTTCTCTTGTAAGTTCAGTAAGCACATCTTCATCTGAAATTGATGATTTCTTTAATAAGTCTTCTATTGTATCTAAATCTAAAATTTCTATAGACTCTAGCCATAAATCTTGTTCAGAAACATCAGTCATTAAAATGGCAGCTGCCACTCTTTGAAGCGATATTTGATCGAGTGTTTCTTGTGTATTAATCTCAGGCTTGCTAATCAACTGAACTACTCTCGCAGTTTCATTGAGTAACTCATGTTTCGACAAGGGTTTACTTAAAAATCCATCAAAACCCATTTCTAAAAATTCCATTCCATTTTTATTTAAACCAAAAGCTGTTAAAACAACTATTGGGGTTAATTTGGCAGAATCGATTTTTCTAATTTCGTCCATCGTTTCTTTTCCATTCAACTCTGGCATTAGATAATCCATGAGAATTAAATCATAGACATTTTGCTGAACAAATTCTAAAGCTTCTTTACCAGATTCGGCTATATCAACATGCATATTTTGCTGTTGCAACATTTCTTTGGCCATTTCTCTGTTTGTTGGAATATCATCAATCACAAGTACATTTAAGCCTTCATAATGCCATTTTTCACCTGATTCATCTGGCTCCAAATCCATTACTAATTCATATTCTACAGGCAACAAAATTTCAAAAGTACTTCCTTTTCCGATTTTACTTTCTACTGAAATTTTGCCTCCTAAAACCTCACAAAGCTTACTTGTTATACTCAAACCTAAGCCAGTTCCTCTTTTATGCTCATCATCAACTTGATGAAATGGTTCAAAAATTGTTTCTTGGTGATCATCTGAAATTCCAATTCCAGTATCAGCAACACGTAATTGTAAGGTACATCGTAAATTATCTTTAAAATTAAATGCTTTTACATGAAATGAGACAACACCTTTCTCTGTAAATTTTATTGCATTTCCTATTAGGTTAATTAGAACTTGCTGCAATTTAGCTGGATCAGACTTAATATATCTCGGAACAGAACTTCCAAATTCAAAGTCGAAAATGAGTTTTTTATTTTGACAATCTAAAGCAAACATGGATTCCAATTCATAAGACATGCTCATAAAATCGAAGGTTTGCTCTTTAAGCTGTAGTTTACCCGCTTCAATTTTCGAAAAGTCTAACACATCATTTATCATTCGCAATAAATGATTTCCACTTTTGTACATAGTTTGAATAAAATCACGTTTTCTACGTGGTATTTCTTCATCATTTTGAAGTATTTGAGCAAAACCTAAAATCGCATTCAATGGCGTTCTTAATTCATGCGACATTCCAGCTAAAAACATAGATTTTGCTTTATTGGCCTCGACTGCTGCTTGTTTCGATTCTACTAAAGCGGCCTCATATTCTCTTAATTCTGTAACGTCTCTTGCAATAGCAATTAGCTGAACATTCCCTTTTTCGTCATTAAACACAGTTGTTGTTGAAACGCTAATCATCCGATATTTTCCATCGGCGTGTAACATTCTAAATTCAATAACTAGAATTTCATTTGTTTTAAAAGCGTTAATTACACTTTCTTTTACCCTTCTATAATCGTCTGGGTGAACTAATTGAAATATTTTTAAGGTGTGTATATAATCAATTGAATAACCTAGAAGTCTACTAATACTTGGGCTTAAATAACTTACAAATAAATCAGAATTTATAACAATTATGGTATCTGCTACATTTTCTGAAATCATTCTAAATAAGGCTTCACTTTTTGACAATTCTTTGGTTTTTTCTAAAACTGCCACCTGTAATTCATTTTTTCTTTTTTGAATTCTAGATATATAAACTGATAGTGAACTAACTAAGATTACGATTAGAATGCTTCTAAACCACCAAGTAAGCCAAAATGGAGGTAAAACAACCAGATTTAGCAACTTTTGTTCACCACTCCAAACCCCATCAGAATTTGTCCCTTTTACGTATAATGTGTAATCTCCAGAATTTAGATTTGTAAATTGAATAAAGAAACGATTTCCTATATAAACCCATTTCGAGTCAAATCCATCAAGTTTATAAGCAAATTCACTGTTATTAGAAGTTGAAAAATTAAATGATGTTAGATTTATAGAAATGGAAAGGTCTTTCGGCGATAAGGCTAATGTTGAATTTTCATTATCAAAAAAGGGATTTATTCGTTCGTTATTTATAGTAACTTTTGAAATTGCAATCGGATTATGCTGATTCGAAATTTTCATTTTCGCAGGGTCAAAATAGTTAAACCCGTTTATACCTCCGAAAAACAAAATACCTTTTCTTGTCAATTTTGATGAGTTGGAATTAAATTCATGACTTTGTATTCCCTCATTAGGAGTAAAGTTCAAAACACCATCTCTCCCATATTTTGTAAAATCCATTCTTGATAACCCTCTATTCGTACTAATCCAGAAGTATCCGAATCTATCATTTTCAATACTGTATATATAGGAATTTGCTAAACCTTCTGCAGTTGAAACATACGTTACTTTTTTAGTATCGGTATTATAAACAGTTAAACCAATACTCGTTCCAATAAATAAGACACTTTGAAAAGCTTTTAAAGTCGTAATTTTATTATCCCCTTCTTTTACTCCGTTCGAAAACTCACTAAAAGGGGTAAATTTCGAATTTTCTAAGGAAAAAAGACTTAAGCCACCTCCATAAGTTCCAACCCAAACTTGAGTATCTGAATATGGTGCAAATGCAAACATAAAATCGTTTGGCAAACTCCCTTCAATTTGAGCATTTCTTATATATCTTTTTACCGCCCTTGTTTTGGGATTAATAATGAACATTCCTTTTCCTATTGTTCCTGCAAACAGTGTTGAATCATTATGTAAATACAGATTAGCAATAATAACCGGTTCATTTAGAAGTTTTAGAACTTCTGTTGTTTGCTTTTCTTTGTTAAATCGAACAAGACCTCTATCGGTTGCCAACCACAAAAATTGTTTATTGATATCTTTCTCAATATCCCAAATAAGCGGAAATTCTTTTTGAACTTCAGAATTTATACTTAAAAATTCTTTGTTCTCAGGATTAAACCGATGTAATCCACCTCCTCCGGTTGCTATCCAAATTGTACCATCATCTTCTTCATAAAATGAACGAATCATATTGTTTTTTAGACTAGTGAATCTCTCTCCACGTTTTATATGATTTACTTTCTTTTTTCTATTATCTGTTTTACTAAGTCCAAATCCTGATGTTGAGAACCAAATAGTATCATCCTTATCCTTAAATAAAGTATGGACGTAATTTGCAGAAATACTATATGTGTTATTTAATTCATTTCTAAAATTTTCAGACGTTGCTGTTTTTAAATCAATTTCAAAAACTCCACTATTTATCGTAGAAACCCAAATACTATGTTCTAGTGTCAAAATTCCAGACACTCTACCATTCACAATGGGTTTTCCATCTACTTTATAAGCTTTTACTTTTGTTTCATCGGCCTTTGAATTGAAATAGAATAAACCAGAATTTGTCCCTAACCAAATAGTTCCATCATCCGATTTAGCGATTGCATAAATGGGAGAATCTTGCATTTCAGCTTGTGAATCTTTAGAAATTAAATCTCCAAATGTATTTGAATCAATAGAATAGCTTATTAAACCTTTTTCTGATCCAATCCATAAAATAGAGTCATCACCTTTTAATAGGATTCTCCCTGTTTCTAAAACATCAGAATAACTTGATTCAATTTTTTTTAAGTTCTGAGTTTTTAATGAAAAGTTATATAAGCCATCCCTTTCTCTAATTAACCAAATAGACTGATTTATTTCATCGTATATAAAATCCCGAAAAAGACCATTTTTTTCGATTCCTGCTGCTACTAAATCAACCCTTCTTATATTCCCATTTAGACGATTAAACCAAAATAAATCTCCATTGATAGTCGAAATTAACATTTCTTCTTTATTCGGAATTGCGATTAGATTTAAAATGTAATTATCGGTCAATTTCGGATTTGAACTTCGATTCACTAAAATGAATTCTTTACCATCATATCTGTTTAAACCATCTTGTGTTCCAAACCACATGAACCCTTTATCATCTTGAACAATTGTTGTTACATACGATTGGGACAAACCATCTTGAAGCGACAAGTGTTTAAATTGTCGCTGAGCTTTACTTTCTATCGTACTAAAAACGAAGAATAACAGAACAGATAGATAACAGTATAATTTCATGAAAATGTTATCGAATACATTAATTTGCCTAAGATCAAAATAAGACTCATAATTGAATATCGAGCTATAAAACTATCTATCAAATAAGATTTCATAAAAACTATATGTTACTAGTAAATTTAGTTCACAGTTCATCTGATTTTTAGCTTTTCATACCGACATTTCGATTATAATTTTTAAATCGATTACATTAAATAAGCAATGTACTATAAAATTGAGAATATCAAAAGATTTAGTAGTCGTTTTATAAATCTATTTTTTTAAACAAATGTATTTCAACAATTTAGGAGTGAATTGTTTTGAGAAATCAAAATTTGAAAAGTATTGCTTACATTACCATTTTACATAGAACAAATGTGAACTAGTTTCATTTAATCTCATTAAACAAGTATGCGTTTAGGAATTGTAGCTGAAGATGAAGATGTAGCAAAAGCTTGGGAAAGCAGGCTTCAACACCATATTAGTGTTCGAGAAGTTACTATTGTTAAAAAAAGTGAACACCTTCAAGTAGTCGATGCTTGTTTAATAATTAAAAACAACGACTCTATTTATGACGATGCAGCCTCTCTTATTCGAAGAGGAATGCATTGTTTTTTAATTAGCAAACTTCCAACACATAAAGAACAAATTGAACGCCTTTATCATTACTCTGAAGAATCAGGTGTGTTTTTACAACTCGCCCATTGGATTTCCTTTTCACCTGCAGCTCAGTGGATTAACACTAAAATTAAAAATCCCACATTTATTCATATCGATCGACGCTTGCCTCTTCATCAGATAAATGCTTATGATCATGCTTTTTCGAACTTATGGATTGATGATTTAGCTTATTGTTTAAAAATAATGCGTTCTAATGTCCATAAAGTTGAAGTCGGTTTTTCAGGAATTACACAACCGATGATTACACAAGCTACTGCACAATCACCTTCATCTCTTCCTCAATTACATTTATTTATTCGGTTTGATAACGGTGGTTCTGCTTTAATTTTTATTGGCACTGGAGTTCATGAGTTGAGCTATAAACGAATTATCAGTGATTCTAAAGTTCATATTGAACATGATGTATTAAAGTCTTCGGTTTTGGTAAATGCGCCCGATCAAAATCAACACATTTTTCAAGAATCAAAGCATTTTTTGGAAGAAGAACCTGCAGATAGAGCTATAACACTTTTTTTAAAATCAGTACAAACCAAAACCATTCCAGAATATTCCATTTTTGATAGTTTAAAATTAACACGAGTTATTCAGCAGATTGAAGAACGTGTTTTCAGGATGTATTAATTCTAAATCAACTTTCGGACTTCGTTTCTAAACAAACTGCACTAGTTTTACAAAAAAAAACGGTCAGGCCGTGCCCCAACACGATACCGAACGCCTTCAGTACCACGAAATGCTATCTCGGTCCAATATCTTTTTATGCAACAATTACTTTTTTTCTATTTAGATTTAAGCAATTTTGTCGATTTACAATTTTCAAATTGTACTCAATCATGTACGATTTTACCGAATTGTATTTTTTAAAGAGATAGCTCAAACATAGCTTTACAAATTTTATGTGCTTAAAAAAAACACACCCATTTAGTCGATAGATTTTAAATCCTTACAAAATTTTAAAATTAAAAAAGCCAATCTGATTACTCAAATTGGCTTTTTTAAAAAATATTGAAACGTAGTTTATTTGATTTTAATCAATTCAACTTTGAAAATTAAAGTTGCATTTGGCCCAATATCTCTTCCTGATCCATTTGAACCATAAGCTAATTCACTTGGGATATAAAGCATAATTTCGCCACCTTCTCCAATTAACTGAACGCCTTCTGTCCAACCTTTTATTACCTGATTTAAACCGAATTCAATAGTTTTACCACGTTTGTAAGAACTATCGAAAATTGTGCCGTTTAAGAGCGTTCCTTCGTAATGGACTTCAACTTTATCGGTTGCTTTTGGTTTTTTTGCAGAACCTGCTTTTACAATTTTATATTGAAGACCTGAAGCAGTTTCTTTAACTCCATCTTTGGTTTTATTCTCAGCTAAAAAAGCTTTTCCTTCTTCGATATTTTTTGTTCCTACTGAACTAATTTCTTTTGCTCTCTCTGCCATTGCTGCTGATCTATATTGTTCTACCATTGTTTTGATTTCTTCTTCTGTTAATTGTGGAGTTTTTTTCAAAGCGTCTTTCATTCCCAGTACAAACTGATCAATGTCCATTTTATCTAAGCTTCCAATTGCACGTGGAATTTGCTGACCTAAATCATATCCAACACTGTAACTTTGTTTGGAAGTTTCATCAGATTTCAATGATTCGTTACTTGCTGTTTTATTACATGCAAAACTTACTGCAATAAGAACTGTACTCAGAATTAGTTTTTTCATAATTATGTTTACTACTGTTTTAAAAGATTTAATTATTTCATAAAAAAGAGATATTTCAATCTGACTAATCAGTACAATAGAGCGCAGATTTTAATCTCATTTAATTTATTGGGGCTAAAATACCGATTCAAAACATAAAAATGTACTCAATCTGAAATATTCCGCTATATCCTCTTTTTTTCACTTCCTTATTACCTGAATTCGGGTTAATAAATGAATTTGAGAAACATAAAAGTTGAATAGCGTTCACCGATTTTCATAGAAATGCCGTTTTTGTTTTTTTTGATATTTGCAACGAAATTAGCACGATTTCTTAACCTAAACTCATGCTTAAATTGAGTTTGATCTAATTAAATTGAATTACTTTGGTATTCAGTTGTGTATTTATTTGAACAGATGTTTGCCAATTAAACCTTTTCTTTCCAAATCGTTTCATTTCAGGATAAGTCCTTTCAATCACTATAAAGTATTGAAATAATTGCACTTTTTGTCTCTTAATCTCAAAGCTCTTCATCATCTAACTGCTCAGTTGTATTTCTTAAAAATGACAAGCTCATTGAGATTAATCAATTCAGGTATGAGTATTGCGTTTATTTTTCTAAACTCATTTATTTCATATCCATATCTCGAACCCTGTTTAAATTCAAGATTAGAAGAACTTCAAAAAATCGCTTTAATGTTTTCAATGGAACTCCAATTAGTTATTCTTTAATAAGCTTTTTTAAACCGCTACTTTTTGTATTTTTCGGAAAACACTTAAGGAGCATAGTACATGGAAGTAATTCGAATTAAACAAGTTGACGCATTCACAAGAACACCTTTCTCTGGAAATCCAGCTGGAGTAGTACTCGATGCCGACTTTTTGGACTCAAAAACCATGCAAAAAATTGCAATGGAAATGAATTTATCAGAAACGGCTTTCGTTCTTGACCCAACCCACGCTGATGCTGATATTCGAATTCGTTGGTTTACTCCAAGTCAGGAAGTCAATCTTTGTGGACATGCAACAATTGCAGCTTTTCATGTCTTAGCCGAAGAAGGTAGATTTGATTTAGTCGTTGGCGAACCTCAAAGTTTTGTTGTCGAAACCAAATCAGGAAATCTGATTGTTGATGTTGAATGGTTAAACCATCATCCATATATAAAATTCACTTTACCTGTTCCTACTTTCTATCCTTATCCTGGCGATATTTCCCAACTTTGTGGTTCTTTAGGACTTGCAGAAGTTGAACTTAGCCGAAAAGTAAAACCAATGATTACAGACAATGGTTATTGTTTTGTCCCAATCACACATTTTGATAGTCTTAAAACGATAGAACCTAATAGAGCTTTATTAGCCGGTTTAGATGAATTATATGATTTAAAAGGTTTTGCTGCGGTAACAATGGATACTGGAGATAAAGATATTGATTGGCACATGCGCTTTTTCGCTCCAGGTTTAGGAGTTTTTGAAGACGCTGTTACTGGAAGTGCAAACGGACCAATGGCTGCTTATTTATATTTGAATGGTTTAGTAGATACAACAAAACAATTTTTTGAATTTAAAGCATCTCAAGGTCGTTTCGTAAATCGTACAGGTTATGTAGATGTATTATTACAAACAGATGAAAACGGAATAAAAGAAATTCAAATCTGTGGTGAAGCCGTAACTGTTATGGAAGCGAACTTATTTCCAGATGCAGGCAAAGCCAGGAAATTTTAGTATTTATTACGTCTAAAACTCATTTGACCTAGTTATTTTCGAGCAATGAACTGAATTCTCTTATTAAAAAAGGAATTTATTGGGATTCTAATTATATAAAATTCCAATAAATCTGTAATGCTTTAAATTATTTTGTACCTTGTGATTTGGTAAATAGGATTAATTTCTAATTTACCACTAAATTAACCGTTTAATTTTCATTTAAAATTACTGCACAGGAGGCCAACCGTCATGAGGGCAAAAATGTATGAAAAATATTATAAAATGGGTTTAAGTCATGATTTGTTCAAAACCATGCACCTTAAAAAACCAAAAAAACGTATTAAAACGTTTTATTATTTACTAATGTTAGTAATGTTGTCTATAGCTTTGTTATTATTCTAAGCGAAGCTATTCGTTCGATTTCTTTGCTTTTCGATAAAGTTTACCAATTGTAAGCATTCTGTTTTTTATTTTAGTAATGGGGAATTTTCCGACAAAATCTTTTAGTTGATCTATAGTCCAGCTCGTCCCTTCCTGCTTTACCTCAGCAATCATAAAATCACCCAAAAACATAGTAACAGAAGTTTTATTCTTTGATAAAAAGATGTGAGTATCGTAACCTGCAAGTTTTTCGCTTCTATTCACCTCATTGGTATTATCTAGGTTATAAGCCTCATCTGCTTGTTCACGATAATAATCAGGATTAATACTATAATCTTGCATTTTAAAAAGTATAACACGAATCGGCACTGATTTATCATAATAGAGTTGAGTTAGCTCAAAAGTATATTGTGGATGCACATTTGGCGTTTCAAACATCGGTTTATCTTTTATTAAAGTGTCAGAAACCGCTGGCAAATACGTTAATAAGGTATCAATATGAGCCCGAATGATATGAGATTGGGAAAAACTTGATTGCGTGCTAAAAAAAAGTAAAATTAGTGTGTAAAGGAGTTTGTTCATATTCTTACATTACAATTACACGGAAATATAATTTAGATTATTGGATTATGATAGACAAACAATTTCCAATTGGAAAATTCACCTACTCAGGCCCTTTAGATGAACAAGCAAGACTTCATGCTATTGAATTAATTTCAACTCTTGGAAGCAGACTTATTGAATTATTATCGGGCTATTCTGATCGCTTAATGGACACTCCTTACAGACCTGGTGGCTGGACAGCTAGACAAGTTGTACATCATTTGTTTGATTCCCATGCAAACGCATATATGCGAATTAAGTTTGCACTAACCGAAGATAATCCTACTATTAAGGCTTATAACCAAGACGATTGGGCTGGTTTAGCGGATTCTAAAATGCCAGTTCATGTAAGTGCATCAGCAATTGGTGGCCTTCAAGCTCGTTTGGGATTTTTATTGGCTTCTTTGGATCATGAAGATTTCGAGAAAATTCTACAGCACCCTGAGAGAGGTGAAATTACTGTTGATTATTTAACTGCGCTTTATGCTTGGCATGGAGAACATCATTTAGAGCATATTCGTCTTTCTCTTCATGATTAAGCCGGATTAATCAAAAATAAACTTACTTTAAAAAGCTTCATAACAATTTTGTTTGAAGCTTTTTTT